>ENA-OWND01000629-OWND01000629.1-metagenome-genome-assembly--contig:-NODE-629-length-24401-cov-15.667379_pt1 | contig 24401 bp, 25 predicted proteins | sample MGYA00245342_ERZ651119 | MGnify/ENA primary metagenome ERZ651119 (study PRJEB26857, sample SAMEA4031756) | metagenome | biome: human; feature: oral; material: saliva | place: Philippines | collected 2014... | reverse complement strand
TCGCCCATGCCGTAGCCCAGCGTCGCCAGCTCGTCGTCCGGGTCCTCCAGGACCAGCTGCATGGGGCCGGACTCGGTGACGTCAGTGGTCTCGATGACTTCGATGGACTCGTCCGCCTGCTGTGACGAGGCCTCGGACGTGTACGACGAAGGCGTCGTCGGGCCGAGCGGGCGGTAGCGGATCTCCACCGGGTACGTGCGCCCCGACACCTCGATGACCGGCGCGGGCTCGATCAGGCGGCCCGATCCGGGCGTCCCCTCCCACGTGCCGAAATGACGCGCAAAACGATCCGAATCGATCGTCGCCGACGTGATGATGACCTTCAAGTCCGGGCGCGCGGGCAGCAGGCGCGCCACGTAGCCCAGGATGAAGTCAATGTTCAGGCTGCGTTCGTGAGCCTCGTCGATGATGAGCGTGTCGTAGCGGCGCAGCATCGGATCCGACTGGATCTCCGCCAGCAAGATACCGTCCGTCATCAGCTTAACCAGGGTCGTGGGGCCGACCTCGTCCGTGAAACGCACCTGGTAGCCGACCACCTGGCCGCGCTCGCGGCCCACGGTCTGGCCCAGCTCGTGGGCGATGCGGTCCGCGACGGAGCGCGCCGCGAGCCTGCGCGGCTGGGTATGCCCGATCATGCCGGCGACGCCGCGGCCCAGCTGCATGCAGATCTTGGGTAGCTGCGTCGTCTTACCCGAGCCCGTCTCGCCCGACACGATGACCACCTGATGGTCGCGGATGGCGCGCGCGATCTCGTCGCGCCGGGCGCTCACCGGCAGATCCGGGAAGTTGATGACCGGGATCGCGGTTGCGCGCTCGGCGAGCTGCTCCGGCGTGAACGGCTTGAAGGGGCGCGCGTGCGCGCGCGGGCGCGTGCGCGCTTTGGGCTGGGAGGAGCGGGAGTCAGGCATGATAGCGCCAGTCTAGTCGCTCGACATGCCGGTCGAGCGGAGCGCGGCTGGTGGGGGTCGAGTAGGTCGGAAGGGGCTCAGACACCAAAAGTCGCACGTAATTTCCTTTGGTCAGTTTTTGAGTGTGGCTTAAATCCGCATGATTTCAACGGTCCGATTTCAAATATTGAAATAGGTGTGAGGGAATTACGTGCGACATTTTTGGGTAATTGTTGGGTGTGGGTGTGGGTGTGGGTGTGACGCGTCGGGGCTGCCGTCAGGCGGAGGGCACCTCGCCCTACAGGTCCTCGTCGAAGCGCGTGAGCGGTGCCTCCAGGCGCAGGTCCACGAGGGCTCGGGCCAGCGCGTCGATCTCCTCGCCCTGATACAGCGTCGACCTCCACGAGGCCGGGATGGCCTCGACCCCGAAGTACGCGCCGCCGAGCTGCCCGTAGATCGCGGCGTTCGTGTCCGCGTCCCCGCCCATGTTCGCAATCGCCAGGACGGCCTCGTCGAAGGAACCGAAATCGAGCAGGCCGTGCACCGCCAGGCGCAGGCCGTTCACAATGTAACCGCTGGTGTTCTTCTCCCACGCGGCGCGCTCGGCCGGGTCCGTGCTGATGACGCGAGCGGCCATCTCGTCGAAGGCGGGACCTGTCGACGCCCAGCCGACGTTGATGATGTGCTCCGGCGCCCAGCCGAGGAGGGCGCCCACGAGGAGGGCGGCGAAGACCTCGGTGGCGGCCTCGGCCTCGACCGAATAGTGGGTTTCGCGCGCGCTCAGGCCCGCGGTCGCGACGATCTCGCGGATTTCGCGGTGCTCGAAGCCAGCGATGACGACGGGCGCCAGGCGCATGATCGCGCCGTTGCCCGCGCTGGTCGTGCGCTGCGCGGTCCGGGGGACGCGCTGTTCGTGCTCGAAGTCGAACAGCGCAGCGCGCACCTGGCCACCGACATCGAAACACACGTTCGTCGACGAACGGTACCCGTCCTTGAACCAGCGCATGTATCGGTCCATCACGTCGAAAGAGTCGTAACGACCCATCGCCAGCAGCGAATCCGCCAGGCACAGCGCCATCGACGTGTCGTCCGTCCACTGGCCGGGCTCGAGCTGGAAGGCGCCTCCTCCAACCATGCCCGTGGACGGCGTGAAGGTGCCTACCACCTTGAACTCGTTCGTTGTTCCCAGCGCGTCACCGACAGCCAGGCCTACCAGCGCGCCGCGCGCGCGAGAAAGAAAAGTCGTCATGCCCCCAGTGTGCCACAGGGCCCTCATGCGGGGGCCGCCCCTGGTGCCGATTGTCAGGCGGTGCCGGTCAATAGTGGTGCAGGCTGACACCGCCGCGCGTTACTCACGTTCCCAGTCTTCCAGTTCGCCGCGGGCTTCCCTATCTTTGAAGTCGAAATAGAGGTTTGCGAGTCTGGACGACTTGAGGAAGAGAGTGATACTGCGTCGTCCGGCCGAAAGGACATACATGGAGCCGTCTACAGTTGCAAATCGCCATATTCCGTCGGGCTCTATTTTGCTCCAAGCTAGGGATTTTCCGAGGCGTTGTCGAATAGTTGTAAGGTAGGGCTGACACTCGGTGAGAAGGGGCTTATATTCATCGTTGCCTGGTTGGAAGTCCGGACGATTAGCGACGATAAAGTCAAGACCAACTATGTCGTCAGGCCTGAGAACAGAGAAGGATGAAGAAGTTTCCTCCGGGACGACATCAGAGGTGAACAACAATCCATCTAACGGGTCGGGAGTCCACCCGAAATGATCGCGGAAGGCCGCGGCGTCTGCCCGGCTGGTGGGCCACGTGAGAGACTCCCACGCGTCGAGGATCTCGTTCAGGCGCGACGGCGTCATCATGCGCGCCCCCTCGGGAGTGACACGCACATGCTCGGGATTCAACCGTGTCTGATCCATGGGGTGTCCCCTCTTCTGGCCGCGTCGGTCGCTGGCGCCAAAACTCTGAGCGACTCCCCTGCTAGGACACCGACGTGCCGAACAGCAAGCCCAGCAGGTAGGTGACGCCCGCGGCGCCGTAGCCCACGACAAGCTGGCGCAGCGCGCGAGGCGTCGGGGCCTGGCCCGACAAGATGCCGACCACGCCGCCCGTGAACAGCAGGGCCACGCCCACAATCGCAGCCGCGACCGCGATCGCCGTCAGGCCCGTCAGGCCCACAATATACGGAATCAACGGGAAAAACGCGCCCGTCGCGAAGAAACAGAACGACGACAACGCGGCCTTCATGGGCGTGCCCACCTGGTCGCCCGCACCATCCGACTCGGGGCTGTCACCGAGGGCGGCGCGCACCGCGATCGCACCCGACTCGCCGGTCGCCGGCTTGGCGAGACGCGCGAAGACCTGCTTCGCGTGAGCCTCCGCCTCCTCCTCGCTCTCCCCGCGCGCACGAAACACAAGAGCCAGCTCGTTCGCGTCCACATCCAAATCCGGGACCGCCTGATGCGCGTCCGGATCCGGGATCGAGGCGTCAAGCAGCTCACGCTGGCTGCGCACGCTCACCCACTCGCCGGCCGCCATCGACAAGGCGCCCGCGAGCAGGCCCGACACGCCCGTCAGCAACACGACGTGCGGCTCCATGCCCGACGCCGCCACACCCAACACAAGCGCCAAGTTCGACACCAGGCCGTCATTCGCGCCAAACACCGCCGCGCGGAACGTTCCCGCCAGCGTCTCACGGGACTTGGCCGCCAGGGAACGGATGACCTCGGCGTGAATGTGCTCGTCCGCCTGCATGTGCGCCGGCACGTCATCATCCACGTCGCGAGAGGAACGCTGCTCCGCGCGCTGAGCCATCGCCAGAATAAAAATCGTGCCGAACAGGTGCGCCAGAACGGACGCGGCGCGCGTACTGAGCGGAGGCTTCGGCGCGGGCAGGGCCCGCTCACCCAGGCGCGCCAGCCAATACTCCTCGTGGCGGCGCTCCGCCTCCTCCAACTGCAGCAGGACCGCGCGCTCCTCGCCCGTCCGGCGCTCGGACAGGTCACGGTAGGTGTGGGCCTCCATGCGCTCCTCCGCCAGGTGCTTGCGCCAGCGCTTAATCTGCGCGCGCGTCGGCTCCCGGTCCACGGTCGCGTGATCCGCGTTCACTGCCGAGGCCTGGTTCCCCTGCGCGCTCAACGCTGAGACGAGGCGGGGGCGGGCTGCGCGTCAACCGTGGCGGGCGAGGCGGGGGCCCCGAACAGGCGTTCCTTCACGGCGTCGGCAACCTTATCCGTCACCTGCTCGCCACCCGCGCGCACGAAATCCGACACCTTCTGACCCGCAGCGTCCAGGGGGCGGGCCACGACCGGGAAACGACGAATCTTCGAGGCGCCAGCGCGGATCTGCTCGTAGCGCTCACGCCCGGCGCGGGCACCCAGCACGTATCCGATGCCAACTCCGATGAGGATCCCGGTCTTGGTTCCCATATCTGTCCTTCTCTCGCTGCGTGGGGCGGCGCCCGCGGTCCGCCGGGCGTTCTCGCGCAGGCGTTCCCACCGGCGCACAATCACCCTCATCTTAGTGCCGGGCCATGCCCGCTCGCACGCCCCTGACGCCGAGTGGAGATTTCTCTCGGAAACCCAGCCCAGGCCTCGTCCCCTTGTCACATATGTGCACACCGTGGTCTCCCCTTCACGGCGGGTGATGGAAAGCGCTATGTTTAATGCGTGAGCCAGATAACGATTCAGACGCCCCGGGGAGTGTCCATCACCGGGACATTCACGCGTCCTGTGGACTGCCGCGACGCCGCGGTGATCTTTTCTCACAGCTTTTTGTCGGACCGTCACGCATCGGGCATGTTCGACGCGCTCGGTCGCGCGATGCGTCGCGCCGGCTACGCCACCCTCGCCTTCGACTACTCCGGGCACGGCGAATCCGGCGACGAGATCATCACCTTCGATCCGCTCATCGAGGACTTCCGCTCCGCCTCCGGCTGGCTGGCCGACCAGGGGTTCACACGCCAAATCTGCGTCGGCCACGAGTTCGGCGCCACCGTCGCCCTGCGCGCCCGCCCGTCCGCCGTGCAGACCTACGTGCTCGTCTCGCCGGTCCTCGGCCCGCTGTCCTACGACTGGAACCTCGTGTTCTCCGACGTGCAGCTCTCCGACCTGGAACGCCACGGCACCACCACCGTCCCCAACGACTCGGCGTCCGTGCGTCGCCACTTCACCATCAACAAGGCCACCCTCGCCGACATGTCCATGGTGTCCGGCGAGAAGGCCCTGCGTGGCATCGACGTGCCCGTCCTCATCACGCACGACGCCTTCGATGAGGAAACCGGGCTGCTCGACCGCACGCGCGACGCCTTCCACCTGCTGCCCGACGGATCTGTCGTCGACATGACCGCGCCGCCCGTCGGCATCATCGGCGAGTACACGCCTGTCGACGGCGTTCCCGTCGTTGACGAGGCCGTGGATCGCGCCCTGGCCGCGTCAGGTTCCGCGCACCTGCCCGCGCTGCCCGACGTCGCCGTGCGGTGGGCCAGCCGCTGGGTGCCTGTGGGCCGGTAGCTGCCCGGTAGGCTGCGCTGTCGCTGCCTCTGCTCCTGGGCCCGCCCCCTGGCGCGCTCTGGTGGCTCGCTGCGCGGATAAGCTGTTGCTATCTGGATAGGTTGCGCGGATGTGGATAGGTTATGAGCATCCGGATAGGATATTAAGCTATCCGGATGTTCGTTTCCTATCCGGATGTTGGTTTCCTATCCGGATGTTCGTTACCTATCCGGATGCTGATTTCCCGTCCGCGCGGATTCACGGGGACGCGGCTTGCCGGCTCAGCGAGTGCGCCGGGGAGCCTAGTGTGTGTTTGTGGGCGGGAAGTCTGGACCGCCGGGCTGTCCGACTGGCTTCAGGCTCCTGTTGTGCTGCGTGCCAGGCGGGCTCGAGTGCTCAACGGTCCGCGTCAGGCGGGCTCGCGCGTGTGCCGACAATCCGCGCCACCATGCATGGTTCCCTAACAATGTCGCACGTAATTCCCCGGCGACTATTTCAGACTTTGAAAATGTGTCGTTGGAATTGCAACGTTTGCGGGGCGTCTCGAAAACTGACCGATATAAATTACGTGCGACTCTTGAGGGGGGGAGGGGAGGGGAGAGGGAAGTGGGGAAGCGATCAATGCGAGCCTCGCCCGCGACAGGCGTCAGCCGCGCGCGCAGAAGCGCCCGCAACCGTCGCCGACCACGTGCGCCAGCAGAAACGCCCGCAACCGTCGCAGACCACGCGCGCACCAGCTACCCGCGCACCAACTCCGCCAGGGCAGGAGAAGCCAGCCACTGCCTCGTCCCGAAGGAAGACACCGACACGCCCGCCACCGCCGACGCGAAACGAATGAGGCCCTCCGGATCCGAGGCCCCCGCGCGCTCAAGCGCCCACGCGAACGCCCCGTGGAACGCGTCCCCCGCGCCCATCGTCGACGCGTCGGGAACCTCGCGCACGGGAACCTCGCCGCGCGCGCCGTCCCACCAATACTGCACGGGCCGCTCGCCGCGCGTGCGCACCACCCGCGTGATGCCAAAACCGCGCAGGAAGCCGGCGACCTGCTCGCCGTCCGCTCGCGCGAGGAGCGGGGGCGCGAAATCCTCCGACACGACGGCGACGTCCACGAGGCCCAGCAGGGGAGTGAGCCAGTCCTTCCACGAGCCGCCATCGAGCACCCGCAGGTGCGGCGGGCGCGCCTCAAGGAGAGCGAAGGGATCCTCGCCGTCCACCTCGGGCACGCCCAGCATCAGCGCCGCCTGCGCCAGCGCCGGGTTGTGCCCGTCGATGAGGACGACGCCGACGCGCTTGGGCAGCTCCGCCGCGACGCGGCCCGGGTCGGCGTCCAGCCGCGCGTTCGTGGAGGCGACCATGCGCCCGCTTGGGTGCTCGATGATCGAGGAGACGGCCGGCTCACGCAGGGACGAGGCCGGGGCCGCGCCGCGCTCGCCAGGCGCGGACGGGTGATCGGGCGGGGCGGGGGCGGTCGCGTCCAGGACTCGCACGCCCGCGGACGCCAAGTCCGCGGCCAGGAAAGCAGACACCGGGCCCTCGCCGAGGGCCGTCAGCAGCGTCGGCGTCTCCCCCGAGGGGCTGGGCGCGGGGGAGTCGGCCTCGGCCTCGTCGGCGGAATGAGCGCGGGCGGCCGCGACGAGCGCCGCGTAGGTGACGGCCGCGTTCGTCGCGGGGCCGCCGGCGGCCATCGTGAAGTCCGTGGACGTCACCTTCAGGCCCGGGTCGGGCACGTGGTCGAGTCGGTGCAGCACATCCAGGGTCGTCAGCCCGGCAAAGAGAGCGGTCATGGGGATATTGTCGCACCCGGCGGGCGCTGGGGGACGAGGTGGGCGCTGGGGATGGGCACTGTGAGATGGGCGCCGGGGCTGTACCATGATGGCGAACCACACTCACCGACTCTTTCGGACCGCCATGCACCTGCTCGACGCGCTGAACAATTCACTCCCCGAGGCCTTCCGAGCCATCGACCTCATGGGCGTGCTCCTCAACGGTATTCTCGGCGGCAAGGTTGCGCGAGAACGCAACTTCGACGCCGTCGGTTTCTGTATCCTCGCGATCATGACGGCGCTCGCGGGCGGCATGATCCGTGACCTGCTGCTGACGACGCGCACCGGCGCGCCTGTGGCCATCACGGACCCCTACTACCTGTGGTTCGCGATCATCGGCGCTCTTGTGGCGATGGCGTTCCGCATGGATTCGCGCCTGTGGTCGGTGCTCCTCGTCATCGCGGATGGCATGGTGCTGGGCTGTTGGAGCGCGACCGGCGCGATCAAGACCCTCGACGCGGGGTTTGCGATCATGCCGGCGATCCTGCTCGGCATCATGACCGCCATCGGCGGCGGCATGGTCCGAGATATCTCCGCGGGCCTGGTCCCGCGCGTCTTTGGCGGCAACAACCTCTACGCGACCCCGGCGTTCGCGTGCTCGCTGGTCACGGTCGTGTTCTGGTACATGGGCCAGCCCGTCCTGGGCATGGGCGCATCCATCGTCGTTGGCCTCATCTTTACAGGCATGGCGCACTGGCGTCGATGGAGGCTCCCGCAGACCCGCGAGTGGACGATCACTCTCACATATTCGCAGTTAAAGGCTCTGCGTCGGGGCAGGCGTTAGTATGGCCGTGTGAATTCCAAAACAACACACGCTTCTTCGTCTCCCGCAACGGCGCGTAAGCCGTTCAAAACGTGGCACCTGTCCATGATGGCCCTGGGCCTGGCGATCGGTGCCGGCTTCTTCCTGGGCACGGGCTCCGCCATTCACCAGGCGGGCCCCGCCGTCCTCGTGTCCTATCTGCTGGCCGCCATCATCGTCGTGTCGGTCATGCTGGCCCTCGCGGAGCTGGCCTCGTCCCTGCCGTCGACCGGCTCTTTCTCGTCCTACGCCGAGGCCGGGATCGGCCGGTGGGCCGGGTTCACCATCGGGTGGCTGTATTGGGTCATGCTCATCATGGTGTCGGGCCTGGAGGTGACGGGCGCGGCCACGTTCTTCGTCGACTGGTTCCCGGGCGTGCCCCAGTGGGTCATCGCCCTGGTCATCGTTGTCGTCATTGGCGGCATTAACCTGCTGGCCGCCGGTCAGTACGGCGAGATCGAGGCCTGGCTGTCGATGGTGAAGATCATCGCGATCGTCGGCTTCCTGTGCGTGGGCGTCTTCCTGGTTGCGCGCACCGCGCTCGTTGGGCCGCTGCCCGGACACGAGGGCGTCCTGCAGAACGTCCTGGGTCACAACGGTTTCGCGCCCAACGGCCTGTCGGGCATCGCCGTGGCGCTCCTGGCCGTCATCACGTCTTTCGGTGGCCTCGAGATCGTCACGATCGCCGCCGCCGAGGCCGAGGACCCCCGCGCTGCGATGGCCAGCGCAATCCGTTCGGTTATTACCCGCATCCTCGTGTTCTACGTGGGTTCCGTCCTCCTGCTGACCGCCCTGCTGCCCTGGGACAGCGAGGCGATGAAGAAGAATGCCTTTGCTGCCCTCCTCGAGATGGCGGGCGTCCCGGCCGTCGGAACCATCATGGAGGTCATTATCTTCATGGCGCTGGTTTCCGCGTTCTCCGCGAACATCTACGCCTCCTCGCGCATGGTGTATTCCCTGTCCGCGCGCGACATGGGGCCGCGCTGGCTGCTGGGCGCTCCCGCCGCCGAGAAGGCGCACGCGCACACCGTCGTCGAGGCGGCCCTCGAGGACGACGAGGCCGTCCTGGCCGCCGAGAGGGAGGGAGACATCGCGGCCGGGCGCACCCCGAAGCGAGCGGTCGGCCTGGTCGTCGCGCTGGCGCTCCTGGCGGTCCTGGGCAACTGGTACCTGCCCGACACCATCCTGACGATGCTCATCAACGCGATCGGCATGGTCCTCCTCATCGTGTGGACCTTCATCATCATTTCGCTCATGCGCCTGCACCCCACTCTGGAGCGCAGCGGCTCCCTCGTGATTCGTATGCCCGGTTGGCCGTGGCTGCCGTGGGTTGTGCTGGTGGGCCTGGCTGGCATCGCCGCGCTCATGCTCACGAGCGATGAGGGGCGCTCTCAGCTGGTCTCGATGGGCGCGCTCACGCTCATCATCGTCGCGATTTACTTCGTGCGTCAGCTGGTGAGTTCGCGCGCCACCAAGTAGTTATCCACAGGGGCGCGTCGCCGAGTACGCAGATGCCGGCGGTCGGGTCCATCATGGGGGCACCCCGACGACGCGTCGGGGTGCCCCCATGGCGTGGGCCCGCGCGAGTGAACAGGAGGCGTGATGGCACGTAAGCGCCGCAGGAGCATCGGGGATACGATCGGCGTCCTGGTGATCGTCGCTGCCCTGGTGTGGGCGTTCGCGCCCGGCGTCGGCTGGGACCTGCTGGGCCTGCGCTCGCGCCTGGGATGGCCTCCGATGCGCAGCGGGGAGGCGCTATCCTCCCTGCCTGACACCGAGGCGGCCCGCCAGCTGCGCGAACTCGCCGTTCGGTCCGCGGATGAGGCGTCAGTCGTCCCGGATTACGACCGCCAGGCCTTCGGGCAGCGCTGGGCGGACACCGACCACAACGGCTGCGATACCCGTAACGACATCCTCGCCCGGGACCTCGCGCGACCCACCTTCAAGCCGGGCACGCGGGACTGCGTGGTGCTCACCGGGACGCTCGCCGAACCTTACACGGGCACCACGATCCAATTCCAGAGGGGGGACAAGAGCTCTGCCCTGGTCCAGATCGACCACGTCGTCGCCCTGGCTGACGCGTGGCGTTCGGGGGCCTGGCAGTGGGACGCGCAGCGGCGCCAGGAGTTCGCCAACGACCCCGAGAACCTGCTGGCGGTCGACGGGGCGGCGAACGAGGACAAGTCGGCGTCCTCCGCCGACCAGTGGCTGCCGCCCAACGTCGCCTTCCGCTGCGACTACGTCAAGCGGCAGATCGCCGTCAAATACGCCTACGGCCTCAGCGTCACGCAGGCCGAACAGGACGCGATGGCGACCCAGCTGACTACCTGCTCGAACGATCCCTAGTCCGAATCTGTCTGACTGTTCGAAGTGTGAGCCTGTGCGTGTGACGCTCACACGAATGCAGTGCGCCCGTGTGCCAGTGACTAGCGGAGGCGAGAAGAATCGCAGCCTTTTTCTCAACATGTGTCCATCCAATGTGGAACTGTACCCAGCGCGGGGACGTTGCCGAACAACGCCGGTAAGGTTCCCCTCAAGGGAGAGGGGTGACATGTACACGGCAATCAACTGGGCGATGGACGCGGGCTTGTACGCGGCCGTCACCGCGCTCACCTGCGCCCTGTGGTGGCTCCTCGGCCGACGCGCCGACCGCGCGCGCCTGCGCGGGCGCCCCCCGCGCGCCACGTCACACGACGAGGTCCCCGGCCGTGCCAGCCACGACCACCTCACCGTCTCCAAGGCACTGCCCCTCATCTACCGTCGATCCAAGCGGACCGGCGCCCTCCTGCCGCGGGAAGACAACCCACACACCCCCACGACCGCGGAGATCCCCGTGGTCGCGGCCCAGGCCTCGTCGATGTGGAGGCTGCCCAGGGCACTGCCCCTCGCGTGGATCCTCTACCTGGCGGGCCTCCTGATCTTCACGCTCCTGCCGATCCCCTCCGACCCGGTGGCCGCCTGCGCCGCGATCATCCACTGGGACAACTACGTGCCCTTCGGGTCCCTGGCCGCCGTCGCCGACCAATTCCGCGACGGCGAACAGCTGCGCGGCACCCTCTACGCCCTGTCGATCCTCCTCAACATCGCCCTGTTCGTGCCCCTCGGCGCGCTCGCGGAGACGACGTGGAGGATTCGGTGCGCCCGCCAAGCCCACGAGGACCTGCCCACCGACGGCGGACGCCTGGCCCGTTCCATCCCCACCCGTCGCGTGCTCGTATGGATCGCGATCGGCGCGCTCGCCTCCTGCCTGATCGAATTCACCCAGTACACGGGCCTGTTCGGCGTCGTGCCCTGCACCTACCGCGTCGTCGACATCGACGACGTCATCACCAACACGATCGGCACCTACCTGGGCGTGCGGCTCCTGCCCCTCATCGCGCGCAACGCGCGCTTCATGGGCGCGTAGCTGTCCAATCCGATAGCGTGGCGCAGACCTGCACGAGCGTCACGCGAGAGGAAGCGACGGCGACCACAAGGTCGTACACATCATCGTTGGAAACTGTTTCTGAGATTTCGAGCGCGTTGAGAGATAAAAAAACGGAACAGGCAGCCCACGCAAGGCGCTTGTTGCCGTCGATCAGCGCGTGGTTCTTCGCGAGTGATTCGAGTAAAGCTGCCGCCTTGGCTGCGGTGGACGGGTAGGCGTCCTGGCCCATCAGCGTCGTCTGTGGGCGCAAGGCCGCCGCATTGAGGAGGCCGAGATCTCGAACGGGACCGATTCTCAGTGCGGTCACGATATCCAGCAGGTCCTCAAGTGAGAGAAACTCGCACGGCATGGCGCTACTGTCCAAGTCGCTCCAGCGCGTCCCCCCAGCGCTCAACGGTCTGGTTGAGCGCGTCGGTCACGCGCTGGCGGTGCGTCATGCGGTTGAACTCCTCGTCGATGGCGCGCAGCACTGCATCGTGTTTGGACGTGCCGGCGCGCTGGGCGAGCTCGTCGAGCTTGCGTGCGTGTTCCTCGTCGAGTCGGAGTGTCATAGCCATACCGTCATGGTATCACTCTGATACCAGCCTTGTGGCGGTGGCCCTCCTACAGCCAGCCGGCGGCGCGGGCCAGGGACGCGGCCTCGGCGCGCGTGCGCGCCTCCATCTTCAGCATCGCCGAGGACACGTGGTTGCGCACCGTCCCCTGGCTGAGATGGAGGGAATGGGCGATGTCGGCGATCGTGCCGCCGCCCTCGACCTCACGCAACACGTCGGCCTCGCGATCCGTCAGGGGAGAAGACCCCGCCTCCAGCGCCTCCAACGCCAGATTTTGGTCGATCGCCCGCCCGCCCGCGGCCACCGTCCGCACGCCCTCGGCGAGAGTCTCGACCGGCGCGTCTTTCACCATGAAACCCGTCGCCCCCGCGTCGAGGGCGCGCTGCAAGTAACCCGGGCGCCCGAAGGTCGACACGATGAGCACGCGCACCCCCGGGAAACGGGAACGGATCGCCTGCGTGGCCGTGATGCCGTCCATGCGGGGCATCTCAATGTCGATGACGGCGACGTCGGCGGGGGCACTCGCGTGGGCAGGGGCGTCCGCTGATGCCAGGCGCGCCAGCTCATCGAGTGCCTGCGCGCCGTCCGCGGCCTGCGCGACGACCTCAATATCGCGCTCCAGGTCCAGCAACCCAGCCAACGCCCCGCGAATCATCGCCTGATCGTCGGCCACGAGCACCCGAATCGTCACGTCACCCTCCTGTCTGCCTGCGCTTGGGGTACTAGGCTAGCGCAGGTCGCAGGATCATCTCTCGGGTGTGCTCACCCCTCAGGACGAGGCCGACCCGCCCTCCCGGGACCGCGCGGGGCTCTGGGAGGGGGCGGGGTTCCGGGACCGCGCGGGGCTCCGGGAGGGGGCCACGGCCTCGTCGATGGGACCGCGGCGGAGAAGATCAGGACGAGTGGGCGGCGGGTGTGGCCTCGAAGGCCAACGCGAGCGTCCACGTAGAGCCCGACGCGCCCCAGGTGAGTGTGCCCTCGTCGCCGACCAGCTCGGACAGGCCCGCCAGCCCCGACCCCGACCCCGCGCTCGACGCGGCGTAGGCGGCCGAGTATCCGTCGTTCGTAACCGTCACGCCATCAGGGGAAAGACGTACCCGCACCCACGAGGGGCGCGCGTGCAGGATCGCGTTCGTGACCCCCTCGCGGATCACGTGTGCGGCGGCCGCCGAACGAGGCCCCGACGGCGGCTCACCCTCATTCGTGATCTCGGCGTCGATGCGCGCGACCTCCAGAAGCGACCGCGCCTCCTCGAGCTCCTCTGCCGGGGACAAGGCCCGCGTGGCCGCCACGATGCGGCGCACGTCAGCCAAGGCCTCGTTCGACTGCGCGGTGACCGCGCGAATCTGCTCGCGCGCCTCCTCGACGCGCCCCGCATCCAGAAGGCGACCCGCCAGCTCAGACACCATCGTGATCCCCGTCAGCGAGTGCCCGAGAATGTCGTGCAGATCCGTGCTCAGGCGCGCACGCTCCGCGGCCTTCGCGCGCTGGATCGCATCCTGGCGGCGCAGATGCTCGCGGGCCGAACGCTCCATGCGCCAGCGCGCCACCCCCACGAAGACGAGCAGCAACACCAGGTACCAGATCATCCACAGCGGCTCACCCTGCGCGTAAGCGGCCACACCCGCGATAGCGGTCACCGGCACGAGGCCCGCGACGATGAACCTGCCCGGCGCCTGAAACACCCACGCGACCAGCAGATACGACGTCAGCATGAACGCGTGAGGCGTGTCAACGGAAACCGCGTACACGAGGTAGGCGACCGTCGCCGCCGCCAGCGCCGCGTGGGAGAGGATGAATGGCCTCGTGAAGGAGTTGCGCGCGGGCAGGGGATTGGCCAGCCACGTCGCCGAGTTCACGACCGCGACGAGGGCGCACAACCCGATGAGGCCCGCGCGCTGGGCCGGATCCGGCAGCCGCACGGCGTAGGCGAGGGGAAACCCTATGAACAGCATCCACGGGGCCGCCCACGCCAGGGAGATCAAGCGCTCCTTCATGACACCAGCCTAGCGAGCCGTGTCGTGGGACGCGCCCCACCAGGCGATGCCCGCCGTGAGAACCACCCACCCGACGATGTTGAGCCACGCGGCGGTCGGCATCGTCACAGTTCCTGCGACCGCGTAGATCGCCTGAACGGCGCCGTACAGGGGCGTGAAGGGTGCGACGTGGGAGACGAAGGGCGGCATCTGCTCCAGCGGGATGAACATGCCGGACACGAACGCGCCGAACACCATGACGAACGCCGAAGCGCTGTAGGCGTTCTCGCCCTTAATCGTGTAGCCGCACGCCAGGCCAATGAGCGCACCCAGCGCCGACAGCGCGATGACGACCGCGGCGCTGGCCGCCCACGCGCCCGCCGTCATCTGCGAGCCGGTGGCCAGGCCAACACTGAAGCAGATGAGCGCGATGAACGCGCTCAGCGCCACCAGGGCCGTCAGGCGCACGAGGAGAATCACCCACGGCTGGATGGGGGTCAGCGCGTACATGCGCGAGATACCGGTCGTGCGCTCGACGGACAGCGTCGCGCCGAGCGACCCACCCACCAGGATGACGCCGTACGTGGTCATCATGACGACCATCGCGGCGGCCACGTTGCCGCGCCCGGTCTGCGTGGTGCGCGCGGCCTCAGTCATCCCGAACATCGCGTACATGAACAGGGGCAGGAGCAGGGCGAACGCCATGTTCCACGGGTTAAGGATGTGCGACAGGAACGTCGCGCGCCACAGCTTGCCCGCTCCCGTGAAGGGGGAGGGGATCGGTCGGTCGGTGGTACGCGCGGGTGCGTGGGTGGTCATGATTCCTTCTTCGTGTGTCGTGTCTGGGTTCGTGGGGCGGGGGCCTCGGCGTTGGCCTCGGGACGAGGCCGGGGCCGGCTCATCGGGGTGGGCGTTCGTCGCGCTCACTCGGCGTCGGCGTGGGAGGTGATGCGCTCGAAGACGTCTTCGAGGTCCTCGTTGTCGGCGACAACCTGCTCGGTTGGCGCGTCCAGGAGGACCTTCCCGGCGTCGATGATGACGATGCGATCGGCCTCCTTGCGGGCCTCGGTCAGGTAGTGCGTGGCGAAGAGGAGCGTGCGGCCCTCCGCGGCCTCGGCGCGCATCGTCTCCCAGAAAGCGCGGCGGGCCAGCGCGTCCATGCCGGCCGTTGGCTCGTCGAGGATCAGGAAGTCCGGGTTGCCGGCCAGCGCCAGGGCCAGGCGCACGCGCTGACGCTCGCCACCGGAGAGCTTGGCGAGGGGACGCTTGGCCAGCTTCGTGAGGTTCGTACGCTCCAGGAGCTCGTCAGTGGGGATCGGGTTGGCGTGCATCGAGGCCACCAGGTCGATCGTGTTGCGGACCTTGTCGTCGCGGGGCATCGCGCCGCTCTGGAGCATTGCCCCCACGAGGGAGCGGCGCACGGCCTCGCGCGGGCTCATGTCGTAGACACTGATCTCGCCCTGCGTGGGGGCGGCCAAGCCCAGGACGAGGTCCAGGAACGTGCTCTTGCCCGCACCGTTGACGCCGAGGAGCGCCACGATCTCGCCGGGGTTGAGAGTCAGACTCACGCCGCGCAGGGCGTCGACGGAGCCGAAAGACTGGTGAATGTTCGTCGCCCGAAGGGCGGGCGTCGTGTTCGTGTCCATGGCTCCAGCCTGCTCGCGCGTGACTGGAGCTGGAAGTGTCCTTTGATGCAGGTGCTCCCATGACAAATGTCAGGTGGAGGGGTCTGGGTTTTTCGGACCGTTTGTTTTGAGAGGGTTGTTCTGATGAGCAGATTGTCGTGAAGCTGGAGAAGGCCGAGGCGTTGTGAGGTGAGGGCATGAGTACGGTCCAGACCTGCCGCGCCGGCACGACGCTGTGAACCACCTGATCGGCCAGGGGTTTTCTCAGCATCTTGCGCGGGCGTGTTGCTGGGCTGTCGCGGTCAGCGTATTGCCGCCCCTACAGCACCTGGTCAGGGCTAGCGTTCCTGGGCAGGTGTGGGCCACTGATTTCCAGTTCGACTCGGACTGGAAAGGGCGTGTCTTTAAGGTCTGTAACGTCATTGATGAGTTCACGCGCCAGCACCTGGCTTTGCGCGTTGAGCGGCGCATGGGAGCCGTCGACGTGATCGAAATGCGTGACCTGGCTGCCTTGGCATGTGGTGCACCCCAGGTGCTGCGTGCCGATAACGGGCCTGAATTCATCGCCGCAGCCGTGGGGCGCTGGGTCAGCGAGCACGACACGCTCCAAGCATTCATACCCCCGGGCCAGCCCTGGCTGGGCTGGAGACCTAGCTACTGCCATGGAGAATATTCAGAAAACACTTGAGTGGAATCCCGGCGCGAACCTGGATCAGGTGGCCACAGCTCTAGTCGGTCAAGGTAACGATTACCGTCAGCATCCTGGCTTGAAGGGGCTAGTACTTGACAAGAAAAACGACAAGGGAAAATGGGAATCGGTAGGAAACAACTGTAACCGTGACGACCTCTGCTGTGACGGAGACGCCATCGTTATCGCTAAAACGCTAGAAAACGGCAACGACTCCAACAGCCATCTCCTATCGGCAACGCTGCGCGAATACTACAACAACTCCAGCAAACTAGCCAACAGATTCAAACAGATTGGCTGGAGCTTGGGGGCGAATAATTCCACTGAGGCATATCAGAAAATAAGTGAATATGCCGACTTGGATAGCGCCGTTTTAGGATGGTTCCTGACTGGCTGGCTGGATACGTCAAGGAAGAGATTAGTTTGACAGCTTGCCGAAAGCTAGCTGAATTCATCTACTGATAATTGATTTGGTCTTTTCCTTGGTGTGGCGCTTGAGTAAAAACGCTAAACCCAAGCGCTACACCACCAACAACAAGAGCGCCGATGGCGGGAACGGAAAACTGGATCAGCAGTTGAGAAAAAGAATCGCTACGAACTAACGAGCCAACACCATCGAGTGAAAAGAGAAAAGCTGAGAGCCCGATAAAGGCTCCTGCTGAAAGTTGCAACGCGCGGGCAGATTGAATACCGATGATATGCTTATTGAAAAGCAGAAGAAGAATCGTGAAACACACATACATGATTGGCATCAATAAGAAGATCACAAAAAATCTCTGATCCCGATCCTCGTACCGTTGAAAGATAAAGATGGCGGCGAAAAGCCACGCGCCGACAAAATATGCCAGAGCGGATACAAGAAACACAGATATTTTTTTGATGACCAGTCCCTTCAACTTTTCGCTACACATTTTGATACGGCAACGGCATCAGGAGTTGTATGCCCCAATAGGCTTTCATTCTACAAGAAGGGTTTCCCTGCATTGCTAAGGATAGCGCTGATCGGGGCGGATCTCGCGTGAATTGCGTTGAACCCGACAGTCACGAAAAGGCGCACGGGAGCGCCTATACCAGAGGCTCCCGAGTATCTGTCTGTGGTGTACAGCGTGGTAAGAAGCTACTGGGGGGCGGCTTGGTTATGGGGTTGTTCTGGCGGCTTTCTGGTGAATGCGCGGAGCTTTTTGATTGCTCATTCGTAGTGGCTTGATGTGGCTGTCGGCGAGGTTTTCGCGGATAGCCTCAAGCTCAGTTCCCTGATATTGAGTCCAGTTCTCTTGGTTGAGCGTTGACAGCATTCACTTCAGTTATGTCAGGATTCCCAGGTGGTTTTCTAAGACGAAAGCTAGTTGGTTCAGTTTCCCCAGAGGTAAAAAATAAAGCCTGTGAGAAACTAGCGAATTATATTTTCTGACGGATCATTAGGTTCAGAAACATGGTAGGCTACCCGTTTTCGTATCGCTAAACGAATCAGGTAGCCTGCCATGAAAATAACAGCTGGGATTCCGTAAAGTCCATACAATTTAACATCCCAAGGAGAATTATATACTGGATACCAAATGTTATCTCCGGTTGAAAACACGCTTCCTCCAGTTGAAATCCAAAATGCCATAATGTCAGCAACCACGCCAAAGCAGTAAAGTAAAAGTGGTAGAACAAAAAAGTTTAGCCGCCAGTCTGCTACCTGGATTTTCCGGGTGATTAATAATGCGACTACAGGTACGAGAATCGGTCCAATGACTACCACAGGGAACAGCACCCACACCAGGTCGCTGAGAGAAACAATCTGGAATACCAGAACACATACGCCATAGAGCAGAGCGATTTTGACGATATCACGCATCAGTGCCCTTTCCCTCACCATACCTAGTCAGAGATAAGCCAACTTCACTATTGACTGAAAGCTCATCGATATTGGAACCGTATTTGATATCAGCCGAGTAGCTTACGCCCTGTCCAAGTCGCCCAAGATACGTCTTTCCCTTCAAATCTTTGACGTTATCCTGGCTCTCGTTAATTATTGGGATTTCCACTCTCGTCCGATACGGGGATTCCCGCTTCTCGTGATTAGGGATAAGCGTCCACTCCCTTTCTGGATCCACATCCCAAGACCCGAGAATGATCCTCCGGCTACCAGTTAAGACTGCAATAAGGCGACGAATTTTAGAACGATTCTGAACTGCAACATTCCAATATCCACGTGCTCGGTCAGCAAAGAACTCGCCAGAATTACCTCCAAACGCGGATGGCCGTCCTTCGATGTCCTTTGGGGAAATCGGAACAATAATCGTTTCTGAAAAGTCTTCGTGAGCAACCTCGCCATCTTTTACATAAATGGCAGGCTCAAGAAACTTTGTTGATTTCAATCCCTGAATGTTGGTGGTGGTCGCTGAATCTTCTTCTGGAATGAAAAGTTCGCTTTGCTGCTCAGAATCAATAATTGGTTTCATGCCCATCAAGGAAGCAACGTGGATTGCAATTGCTTCTGCCATGAGAGCATCTCTCCTCGATGAAAACGGCTCAACTGTCTGACGGATAAGAGTTCCAGATGAATCTCGTAAATCTTCCGCTTGACGATTGTGCCTCTCGAATACGCGCTCCATGCTTTTCCCGATACCAATATAAATCTTCTTAGCCTTGGTGTTCTCGTAGAGATATAACCATGTTCTCTCCACCATTGCTGCACCTATCCTCAGTATCACGACTTATTTTCACTTTTAGTATCACATAACTTCTAGCAAAAGGAAGGCGGTTATGGGTATTTTCAACTTCCTTCGTGGCGGTAGCACTCGCCGCACTGAAAACCACAGCTTGCTCCTAGCTATAGTTTCTTGTTTGGGTCGACGTCGTCGGGTCGTCCGGTGACAGAACGTAGCGCGATGCAGATGACTGCCGTCTACTCATGCGTGCGTATCTTGGCTGAAGCTATTGCTGGTTTGCCGTTGCACGTCTACCAGCAAAGCAGTGATGGTGCGAAGGTGAAGGCCTTGGATTATCCGTTGTATCTGCTTCTTTATGATGAGAACCCAAAAGAAGCACCAGCGGCGGGTGCATAGCCGACACCACGGAGGCGACCTTCACCCGGCTCACCTACATCGCCCTCGCACACCTCCACCTCAGCGTGGAACAGGCAGAGCTGATAGTGTTCGGGGTGCTGCTCGACCTGGTGGACTGCTAGCGCATCGAGACCGGCCGTGCCCAGCCGAAACGGGTGTGGTTTATTGATGATGTGATCCCGGCTGGAATCTAGGTATCAGTGGGTACTGTTGAGGACGCAGGTGGCTATGAGCTGGTCGATGCGCCGCACATCAATTTTCCTACCCAATTTGATTTTGAGATGACCGGCGCGTGTCCAAAGCTCTACTTCAGCATTGAAATCGATTCGTCCCGCATTCTCGGTTGACCACATGTTGATGGATGAATACGGAATCGAATAGATTTCAACCTTCTTCCCAGTCAAGCCTTGTGAATCACGTACAATAAGCCGCTTTGAAGTAAAAATAGCCGAATCTCGAAAAGTCTTGTATGCCGCGTAGGGTTGTTCTCCTTGGACGAGAAGCTGATTGACGTCCTGCGGAATGGGTACTTCTTCAAAGAAAGTCCATTCGGTGATGCCTGAAGTCTCCATGATTATTCCTCGTTGAAGCTCGTCGTTGATTCTTCCATCCCCGACTATTTCACCCCCTAAATAGTTAAGGAAGCGTAACACGCATGGCTGACTCGAGTTTTGGTTTGAAGATTGGTTTGGAGGGTGAGCGGGAGTTCAAGCGGGCGATCACGGATATCAACCGTGAGATGCGGGTGCTCGGCTCTGAGATGAAGCTCGTGGCCTCGTCGTTTGATAAGAACGACAAGTCCGCCGAATCCCTCACCGTCCGTAACCAGGTGCTGGGCAAAGAAATCGAAGCTCAAAAGTCGAAGATTGAGACTCTGCGCGCTGCGCTCGAAAATAGCGCTTCCTCGTTTGGTGAGAACGATTCGCGGACGAAGAACTGGCAGATCCAGCTCAACAATCCCAGCCAAGCCCCGTATCTCTGGGCCACAAGCACCCACCCTGGCACGCAGTAGGGGCGCGGCGTATGCGCGTGTATCCACTGACAGGGGAGAGCAGTACTCCTCCTACCAAGCGCAGGTGGACTACTACACCACCTACATTCAAGGCCGACCTGAGTGGGAGTGCAGAAAGTATTGCACTCTCACTCAGGGATGTTGCTGACATCAATAGACAAGATGTATGCCGCTACAAGGCTCAGAATGAGGACGATAACGGTCACTGCCGCCACGACGAATTTTCTTACCACAGTTTCGGCAGAGGGTAGTGAAACCTCGGCTAAATTCAACACTCTACACGCATTCATGAAAGCGACAACTAGCCAACACAGTAAACCAAGGTTTGTTACGAACAACATTCGGTCTACCCAGACCTCTGACACAAACTCGACCGGGTAAGGATAACGTTGAAAAATCCTGATTGGGAGATCACTAAACCAGCCGTACGACACCGGTAGCAACAGTACAAGCCCTGCCCACCAGAAAACTCTCCTGATTGACCCCTGTATATCGCCGATTGAAGTAATCAAATTCTTCATCGTTTAACTGTACCGGCAGGTATGCCGGAAAGTCGCGAGTTGGTCTCAATCAGAGGAAGCGTTAGAAGGGGTACCAGCACACTGCGTCTAGCCGTCACCTACTGATGTAGGGGAACGCAAGTATGCTCACGTGAAGGAGGAATCGGTGGCAAAAGATGGCACGAATCGTGGCGGACGCCGCGTCCGTGCGGGTGCGAAGCCGGAACCGTTGCGTGAGACTTGGGCGTGGTTGGACGTGCGTGGTGCGCCCAGTTCGTCGCCCCACGCTTGATCGAGTCATATGCGCAGGCGTTCGCGCGTTATGTGCAGTGCGAGCAGGCGATCTTGAAGTCCGGCCTGCTTAGCAAACATCCGACGACGGGCGCAGCTATCGCCAGCCCTTTTGTTGCGATGCCGTAGTCGTTTGGTAAGCAGGCGAACGTGTACTGCTACGAGATTTACGAGATCATCCGCGCCACCGCGACCCGCGACTACTCCGAGGCGACGCCCGCGGATCAGTTGATGGAACGCCTTCTTGACTAACCACCCCGCCCCGCGGCGTACACCGTGTACGTCCTGAATTCTTGCCCGCTCACCGCCTGTGGTGTGCGGGTTCTTCTGTATTGACCCCAGTTGATTGGAGCAAGCCCTGATGACGAGTATCCGTACCTGCGAGTCCACCTGTATCGGTCACCCGGACAAGTTGTGTGACCTGATTGCTGACACGGTCCTGGATGACCTTCTGTTTGAGGATCTATCGGCTCGTTGTGCGGTGGAGGTGATGGCGACCAAGGGCCGGATCATCGTGGCCGGGGAGATCACCTCCAGCGTCAAGGTCTCCATCCGGGCCGCTGTACGCCGCGCCCTGACCCGGACAGGCGGTGAGGGAGCGTTCGTGCTCACCGGCGCGGGTGATCAGGGCACGGTGTACGGGTATGCGACCGACGAGACACCCGAGTATCTGCCGCTGCCGCTGGTGATCGCCCATGAGATCTGCAAGCGCCTCGATGCTGCGCGCATGGAGGGCACCATCAGCGGTATCAGCTCGGACGGCAAATCCCAAGTCTCACTGCGCTACGAGGGAGAGCGCGCGGTGGGAGTTGCGGCTGTGGTCGTGTCTATCCAGCACACCCAACCCGGCCGCAACACGGCTGAGCCCAGCATCGACGACGTCATCCCTGTAGGGATCTGAGAGCTGGTGCTCTACAGCAGGCAACCTTGCCGTGAGACAATCGTGTCCACCAACGAGGACTCTCCTCAGTATTCTCGAGAGAATCACGTTTTCAGGTGGACACGAGGTATGCCTGTGTTGTTTGTCTAAAGATCTGAGTTGGGCTATATTAGTATTAATCGTTCAGCCCGCCTCAGAACCTCGGTTTTGGGAGTGGGCTGGATCTTTATTCAGCGGCACACGGGCGGAGACACTGGTGATGAAGCGTGACGAGCAGGCACGGCCGCTGAAACCACCGACCAGTGTGCCTGAGCAGATCGAGTTGCTGCGTTCGCGTGGCATGGCCGTCGATGACGAGCTAGCCAGTCAATGGCTCGAGGCGGTCCTGTACTACCGGCTCTCCGCTTACTGGTATCCGCTGCGCCGCGTGGATACTGAGGAGCATGTTGAGGATGGCTTCGTTCCTGGAGCTGACTTCGCTGACGTCGTGGCGTTGTACGAAGCGGACAGGAAACTACGCACTCTCATTCATGATGGGATGGAAAGGATCGAGGTCGGTCTCCGTAGCCGTCTGACCTCCCTCCTGTGCCGCGACAATGCGCTCGGCTATCAAGAGCGCAGGTTTTACCGGTCAGGTTTTGACCTCGATGGTTGGCTTCGTACTGCTCGCAGGCGTGTTGACCGAGCTGGCGCACACAACACAGCGATCGACCATTACAAGAAGCAATATGGTGGCCAGTACCCATTCTGGGTCCTGAGCGAAGTCCTCGACTTCGGCGATGTCTCCAAGCTCTATCAAGGGCTCACCTACAAGGCGCAAGCGCAGATTGCTGAGACTTTCGGCATCACGATTGACCTGGGTGCTTTGTCGAAGAATGAACGGAAGATCGTCAGGAGGAGGCATCCGCTGGCTTCCTGGTTTGAGCAACTCACCATCGTTCGTAATACGTGTGCACACCACGGCCGGCTGTGGAACAAGTCCTTTGTTCCCGCATCCACTAAGTATGTGCGAACTATCCCAGGCCTCGAATCGCTCCCGGACGGCCAGAGCGAACGCATCTACGGTGCTGTGCTGTTCATGGCGCATCTCCTGAATATCCTGTCGCCGGGGACCTCATGGCCAGTGAAGGTCAACAACCACATCGCCAACTGCTTCTTAACGCTGCCGATGGTTAAAGCCCACAGCTTGGGCATCACCTCAAACCAGACGATCCATCCGGGTAGTTGACGTAATCCGTTTGGCTTCTCAAGCCCAGTCAGCTCGCCCAGGGGCTGAAGCACCACGGTGGTGCTGGGAGCGTTGAGCTTGTTATCGATCCGGTTGAGATTGCTGCTGATCCGGTCTTTGAGCGCGGTGACAAGGGCGTCGTAGGTGCTTAGGTCGGCTTGTTCTGGCATAGGGCCCAGATCGCGCGAAAGCGGCATGCGCTCTAGTAGGGCTGTTGCTTGCTTGTAGGCGCGGCTGAAGGTCTCAAGGGCCTGGACTTTGCGGTCGTATTCGCTGTCGAAGCAAGCTTTGATAGTTTGCTCGAAATCTATGGGCAGGGTTTGCTGGCAGAAGGGGCAGGTGGTTCCTGCGGCCTGGGAGTAGTGGGTGTGGCCGTGGCGCACCCAGTCGGCGGCACCAAGTTTGGACACGAAGCGCGCGTACTCGCTTTTAACGCTGCTGACGATCGGTTCAGCAAGAATCGATTCATCTGGGGTGTGAACCTCGATGTCATCAAGCGGGGCGCATTGGTTTGCGCTACTGTCGTGAGCGAGCCGGTACTGCGCGATAAGCGCCTGAAGGTCATGGTCGACTGCCGTGGTCTGGGCAAGCACGTAGTCGGCGAACTTTTGTTTGCTGCCTCGTACACCGTTAAACGCGAACGGCATTTCAGAGCGAAGGTTCTGAGTGGCACTCCAGCACTGTTCTTCAAACGCTGAGCGCAGTTGTGCTAGCGGACTTCAAGGTTTGACCATTCCCAATGATCTGCCGAACAACTGCAACTACTCCGACCTGTGTAGCGACGGGGATGCGATCAAACTGGCTGCGATGCTGAAAGGATCGGGGGCCGATGACCCCAACTTTCTGTCTCGAACGCTGAGGAGCTACTACAATAATCCAGTTTCGCTACTGCAGCGATTCAAGGCGATCTCTGAGAGTGTTGGTGCAAGCGATGAAAGAACCGCAAAGGACAAGTTCTTTGCAGAAATTGATGACCTATTGGATGACATATACGTTGGTCTTCTCACAGACGGTTCCAATGGAGCATACGGCTACTCGGGGGTTGAGCCTGGCAGAAAAACCAAGAAGGCAGCATGTCAAGCTCTAGCTGAATTCATTTACTGAGGTTGTCATCTGCTTCGTGGCTGGGGCCACGCATAAGATACGCGGCCCCAGCCACTGCGGCATAA
>ENA-OWND01000627-OWND01000627.1-metagenome-genome-assembly--contig:-NODE-627-length-24432-cov-16.125405_pt1 | contig 24432 bp, 17 predicted proteins | sample MGYA00245342_ERZ651119 | MGnify/ENA primary metagenome ERZ651119 (study PRJEB26857, sample SAMEA4031756) | metagenome | biome: human; feature: oral; material: saliva | place: Philippines | collected 2014... | reverse complement strand
CGCCAGTGAGGAAACCTACGCCGCTGCCGCCACCCAGAAAGTTTTGGCTGTAGCCCACATTTTCTACGCCGATATGGCTGAGGAAATTCTTCAGCGCCTATCGGTGCTGCCCAAGGGCTACTATTTGGTGGCCACCACCTCTAATGAGGAAAACCAGGCCCAGATTCGCGCCGTCATGGAGCGCTACGGGGTTGAAGGTGAAGTACGTGTAGTGGCCTCCAACCGGGGCCGCGACATTGGTGCTTTCCTGGTTGACTGCAATGACGTACTGGCCAGTGGCAAGTGGGACATTGTGGTCAAGATTCACTCCAAGAAATCAGTGCAGGATGACTACAACGCCGCCCAGCTGTTTAAAACTCACCTGTACGACAACCTGCTAAATTCACGTGCACATGTGGCCAATATTTTGGCTGAATTTGCCGCCCACCCCGCCCTGGGGATGGTGTTAGCGCCGCTGCCGCACATGGGTTACCCAACCATGGGCCACGCCTGGTTCACTAACCGTGAGCCGGCTCAGGCTGTGGCCAAACGCCTGGGGATTAATGTCCCCTTCGACAAGGACATGCCCCTGGCCACCTACGGCTCCATGTTCATTGCTCGCCCCCAGGCTCTAACCAAGCTGGTTAACGCCGGTTTTAAGCCCGAAAACTTCCCCGTTGAGGGCGGCTATAAGGATGGCTCTTTGGCCCACGTGTTAGAGCGCCTTATGGCTTATGCTGCACTGAGCGAAGGCTTCTATGTGCGCCCAGTGCTAGCCCCCAAGTGGGCTGAGGTTTACTACGGCTACTTGGAGTACAAGCTGGCTGCAGTCTCATCCTTCCTACCTCCCTTTACTATTGATCAAGTTCCCTACCTTAAAGCTCACGGTGGTCCGATACCCAACGTGTTGGCAAGCATCAAAGTCAACATCATGTTGCGCCAACCTAAGGTAGGCAATGCGCTTAAACCCGCGTATCGCTTAGTTCGTAAAGGTGCCGCGACTGTACGTAAGCTACATCGACACTAAGGAGGGTAATGAACGAGCGTAAACGGGTCATTGATCTGACCTGGAGGATGGCTCGGCGCTCTATTTCCTCAGAATTTAAGGGAACTGCGCTGGGCCGTGCCTGGTCGTTTATCAACCCGCTAGCCACTATCGCGGTTTTCTCCGTGATTTTCGGTTTGGTTTTCCGTGGCGGGGTAGAGCCTGGTAAAAACTCAGGAATTGATGCTTTCGCGCTGTGGATCGGCGTGGGCATTATTGCCTGGAACTTTATCTCTAACTCAGTTATGCGGTCCATGGATTCCCTGGTGGGTAACGCTGGGCTATTAACTAAGGTGTATTTTCCGCGCCAAACCCTGGTCTATTCAGCGGTATTGGCTTTGGTTTATGATTTCGCCTTTGAATTAACGGTACTGCTGGTAATTATGCTGATTGTCGGTGGCCCCACAGTGCTGCTGTTTATTCCGCACCTAATTGCTATTACCGTTTTAGCGGCCGTATTTACTACTGGCCTGGGTATGATGCTGGCTATCGCTAGCGTCTATTTCCGCGACATCTCCCACCTCTGGCAGATTTTTAACCAGGTGTGGATGTATGCCTCGGGCGTGGTTTTCCCGCTGTCTATGCTTGATCAGCTGCAAAACCGACTGTTTAACCAGGGCTGGCAGATTAATGGTCACCCCTTGCCGCTAACCACCACTTTCCGCATGAACCCGGCTGAGCTGTTCCTAGAGGCTTACCGTAGCTGCCTATACGATTTTGCTAACCCTTCGCTGGGTGTGTGGCTTGGCTGCCTAGGTTGGGCCGTGCTGTCTTTTGCAGTAGGGCGCTGGGTCTTTAGCCGCTACAGTGCACGCATTGTGGAGGAACTGTAATGACTAACGCAATTACTATTAACGACGTCTCTAAACGTTTTAGGGTTTATAAAGACCGTAACCAGTCCCTGAAAGGCACATTTTTGCAGGGGCGCCGGGCTCATTATGAGGACTTTTGGGCGCTCCAGGATATTACTTTCGATATTCCTGCCGGTAAAACCTTCGGTTTGATGGGGCATAACGGCTCGGGTAAATCTACCCTGCTTAAATGCATTGCCAAAATTCTTACCCCCGACACTGGCTCTATTAGTGCAAGCGGCCGTATGGCCGCCATGCTGGAGGTAGGCTCAGGTTTCCACCCGGAACTATCGGGGCGTGAAAACATTTACCTGAACGGCGCCATTTTGGGCATGAGCCCTAAAGAGATTGACTCTAAACTTGACGCCATTATTGATTTTTCCGGTGTGGAGCGCTTTATTGACCAGCCGGTTAAAAACTATTCCTCAGGTATGTATGTGCGCCTGGGCTTTTCGGTTTCTATTCACGTAGAGCCCGATATTTTGCTGGTTGATGAGGTACTTGCGGTTGGTGACCTAGAGTTCCAAAACAAGTGCATGGAGAAGTTCGCCCAGCTTAAGCAAGATGGTCGCACCGTAGTGGTGGTTAGCCACGGCCTTGAGCAGATGCGTTCCTTCTGTGACCAGGCAGCTTGGCTAGATCACGGCAAGCTGGTGGAGGTGGGTGACGCCGCCCAGGTGGTAGACACTTACTCTGACGTAGCCCACCAGGCCATTAAGGTTGAAGGCGGCGGTACTCGCTTTGGTACCGGCCAGGCACAGATCACCAAGATTGAAGTGCTTGACGCCTCTGGTACGCCAGTAACTATGGTGCGTCCGGGTCAGGCGGTAGATATCCGCCTGGATTATGAAGCCCATGAACGCATTGAAGAGCCCGTTTTTGGGGTTTCTATCGACAGCCGCGACGGCGTATGGGTGTGGGGCCTACACGGGCGCGACGCCGGATTTGTGCCCCGCTCTATTGAGCCCGGTCGTGGCAGCCTACAGGTCCACATTCCGGCCTTGAACCTGTCACCGGGTTCTTTCACTATCTCTGCAGCCATCCAAAACAAGGAAATGACCGCGATTATTGATGCCCTGCAAAGGGGACGGCGCTTTGATGTGCTGCCTGGGCCGGGCATGGAAAGCGGCGGCATAGTGATTTTGGGGGCCAGCTATGGCAATTTGCAGCCAGAACGCGAAATGCTTTCGATCACCCCACGTGGCAAGGCTGAGTTTGATCAGCTAGCTCGTGAGCAGATCCGGCTAGCTGAAGAACTGCGCAAGCAGAAGGAAGCCGAGCGCGAAGCTGAGCAAAACCAAGACGGAGCAGAAAGCTAAGCTGCCAAAGAGCGCAGCTTTAGTCACTGCTAGCTGACCCACGCAGCTTGTTTAGACGGGCACTTAAACTGCCCTCTTGCAGTTGCTGGGTCAGTTCTTGTAGTTGGACTAGTTGCTCACTTAACTGCTGAACCTGCCCAGTTAAGGCGGCCACCTGCTGGCTTAGATCCGCATGCACCAGGTTCAGGGCTCCATGCACGCCCTGGGAAACCTGTTCAAGCTGGGCCTGGCTGCGTCGATAATATTCGGCGCTAACCAGCGCCTGGCCTAAAGCCGGGCTGGGGGAGTCGGTACGCAGATAGCTTTCCCTAATAGCCAGGTTGTCTTGCTGGTGCTCTAGGGCAGCGGTGATCACCGAGTTGCCGCCTTCGCCAGCCAGACCGGGGCGCTGATGCCAAAAAGCTAGCGCCGGCCCCTCTAGGAAACCTGCCGGCTGGGCCTGCAATAGACGCAGGTTAAACTCCCAGTCAGCCTGGGTGCTTAGCCGCCCATCCCAATGTCCCACTAGATCAGCGCTGGTGCGACGAATTAGCTGGGAAATAGGGGGAATATAGTTGCCCACCAGCATGTCTATTAGGTTGAAACTGTGGTGTTCTAAAGCTAAATCGGCTCGCTCAAGGATGGTAATGGTGCCGTCCGATTCAAGTTTTTCGCTAACTAGCTGGGTGCGCGCAGCCACCGCCCCCAGGTGAGGGTGGGCCTGCAAATAGGCCACAGTTTGGCTTAAAAACTGTGGGTCCCAAGTGTCGTCGTCGTCGTGAATAGCGAAGAAAGGGGCACTAGCGCAGGCTAAACCCGATTCCAGGGCGGCTTCGCGGCCGTTAGAGACCTGGTTATTCACCACCTGGGTGCGCTCTTGCAGCTTGGGAGAGGTTTTATCCAGCGCCGCCTGCACAATTTGAGCTTCACCGCCGTCGTTAACAATGATCAGCTCATAGTCGTCCAGCTGTTGGCCCTCCACGCTGGCCAGGGCGCGGGAGAGAAAAATGGGGCGATTGCGGGTACGCATAATCACGCTAACTAGCGCGCTCATGGTTTTCTCCTAAAAACTAGCCGGTTAAAACTAGCCGATGCGTGCGTACAAATCTTGTGGGGCGTGGGCTAGGGCCTGGACTAAACCCTGGGCACGAGCCTGGCGCTGGGGGCCTAAAAGCATGCGCCCGCCGGTATTTACCAGGGCCCGAGCCGCCACCGAGGCCGGCGCATAGCGGGCGGCCACGCGCAGACGGTTGCGGGTGTTCCAGGTGGTAAAAGCCTCTGAGGCTGAATCGGATGAAGCCGCGTGGGCATGGCGGGCTTGGGCTTGGCGCACGTATTGCACGCGATAGCCAGCGCGGCGCAGGCGGTAAGAAAAATCGGTGTCCTCGTAGTACATGAACAGGTCTTGGCGCATCCCGCCCAGTTGACGCCAGGCGTGGGCACTAATCGCGCAGGCCCCGCCGCAAATACCAAACACTTCAGGGCTGTCATGTTCCTGAGGTGCGGGGGCCAGCCAGGAGCGGTCGTAGCCGTTACCGCAGGCATCTACTAGGTTGCCGGTGGAGTTGATTAGCTCCACGCCGTTTGGGTCGCTCACCCAGAGGCCGCCATCTAGGCCCCGCAGCTGGGCTGAGCCGGTGCTTTGGGGGGCGCCAGTGGTGGGCTCAGTTTGCGCTTCGACGGCGCTGGGGGAGTCAGGGGCGCCAACGTCAGGGGAGTCAGGGCCGACGCCGCCGGGAGCCTGTGGGCTGGAGGGCTCGGCGCCGTCGTCAACAAGACGCCACCTACCCTCCAAAAGCAGGCGGGCAGTAGTGGCCTCCACCAGATCGTGACCCAGCGGGGCGGTCAGGGCGTCAACAAAGCCCTCCAGTGCGTAGGCATCACTGTTTAGCAGCACCAAGGCGTCCTGGCGTAGGTTACGTGCCCCCAAGTTAACCCCATAGCCAAAACCACCATTGCGTCTAGACTGCACCAGGCCAAAGCGGGCCGGGCCGGCGCTACCCAGCTTGGCACCCAGGCGGCGCAGGTGGGCCAGGGAATTATCGTGCGGATCGGCGCTGGCAGAGGCGTTATCCACCACCACCAGCTCATCACCAGCTCGCAGCTGAGGCCACAGGGAGCGGGCAGCGCGCTCAGTTAACAGCGGGGTACGCCAGTTAACGATTACTACCCGCACGCTTTTACGCTGCTGACTCACTTTTGGGCCTGCTCCATAACCTGCTGGTAGACGCGCAGATGCGCCTTAGCGCAAGCCTTCCAAGTCATGGTTTGGGCGCGCTCATAGCCAGCCAAAGCAAAATGGTCATGTTCGCGGCCAAGCACCCGGCGCAGCCCGGCAGCAATCTGGTCGGGGTCGCTAGGCTCCACCAAAATTCCGCAATCACCGGCCACCTCAGCGGTGGAAGTACCCAGTGAAGTCACCACCGGCACTGAATGAGCCATAGCCTCAAGCACCGGCAGGCCAAAACCTTCCCAATAGGAGGGGAACACAAAGGCACGCGCCCCCGCATAGGCTTGCTGCAAAGTGTCTTGGGCCAGGTGTCCCAGCACGTGCACGCGGGAAGTGCCGATAGCCTGAATCAACTGGCGTTCCACGGCGTCGTCGCCCCACCCGCTGGGGCCCACCAAAACCAGATCCAACTGCGGGAACTCGCCAGCAATACGGGAAAAAGCATGCAGCAAGCCGGGCAGGTTTTTACGCGGCTCACGGGTGCCAGTCCACAATACATAGGGGCGCGAAAGCCCATAGGCAGTGCGGAAAAGATCAATCTGGGAGGCGCTTACCTCCTGAACACTAACGCCGTGAGGAATCACATGCACGCGCTCAGAGTTAATCCCGGCCTCATAGCAGTCATCGGCGGTGGCCTGGGAGGGCACAATCACTGCCTGGGCCTCATTAATGGTGCGCTGTAAAGACTTACGGAAATAGCTGTTACCGCGCTTAGTGAAATGCTCGGGGTTACGCAAAAATGCCAGGTCATGCACGGTTACCACGAGCGGCTTACGGGTGGGGGGAATGGCCCAGGTAGTGGCGTGAACCAGGTCAGAAGCCGGCAAAATGGACTCAGCCAGGGGAGAGTGCAAACGGTTCCAGGCCTCATACAGGGCCGGGCGTGGCAAATTCGCGTAACGCACCGGCATAGTTTCCAAACCCACCGCGCTGGCACCGGGGTCATTATGGCTACGGCGGGCGGCAATACCGGCAACCTTCACCCCCTGGGCGCGCAGGCTGTGGGCCAGGTTAGTGATATAAGTGCCAGAACCACCAGGTACCGGCTGCCACATTTGCTCTACCACCATGGCCACGCGCACATCATTAGGCGCCTGAAAATCGCCTTGAACGGCGTCTTTAGCGGTTGAAGACTCAGTGGCGGGGGCGGAAGCAAACGACAATCGCATGTGCCAAGACTACCGCCTAGGCCTTTACCTTTATGCTAGTGACATGAAGGTGCTGCTAGATGCCACGGCCATCCCTGCAAATTTGGGCGGCGTGGGACGTTATGTAGATGATTTGGTGCCATGTTTGGTATCCCAGGGCGTTAACTTGGCTTTGGCGGTGCAAAGCCGCGACGCCGAGCATTTCGCCGCCCGCGCCCCGCGTGCTCACATCATCACCGTGCCGCACCTGCTGGAACGCCGCCCAGTGCGCATGGCTTGGGAACAGACCGGCCTACCAGCCCTGGTACGTAAATGGCGCCCGGATGTACTGCACTGCCCCCACTACTCCTACCCCACGCGCATGGCGCTACCCAATGTGGGCGTGGCCGTAACCTTGCATGACGCCACGTTCTTCTCCCACCCCCAGGCCCACTCGCCGCTAAAGCAGCGGTACTTCACCGCCGCCATCACCCGCGCCTCCAACCACGCCGACGCGCTGATTGTGCCCTCCATTGCCACCCGCGACGAATCCATCAAATACGCCGGGGGTAGCCCCGAAAACTACTTCGTGGCCTACCACGGGGTAGACACCAAGCGTTTCTACCCGGTCTCAGATGCTGAACGCGAGCGCGTAGCCGCCTCCCTAGGCCTAGCCGGCCAGCCCTACATTGGTTTCCTGGGCACGCTAGAGCCGCGCAAGAATGTGCCCGCACTGGTACGCGCCTGGGTGCAAGCCTTTAGTCAACAGCCCAACCCGCCGGCCCTGGTGCTAGCGGGCGGTAAAGGCTGGGATGAAGAAATCGAGCCGGCCCTAGCGGGCGTGCCCAGCCACATGCGCGTGCTGCGCCCGGGCTACCTGCCGCTAGAGGATCTGCCCGGTTTCCTCTCCGGCTGCCAAGTTTTGGCCTACCCCAGTGTGGGCGAAGGCTTTGGCCTGCCGGTGCTAGAAGCCATGGCTTGCGGGGCGGCCGTGCTAACCACCCGGGAGCTGTCTTTGCCTGAGGTGGGTGGCGACGCCGTAGCTTACTGTGAGCCCGACGTCGACTCTATCGCCGAGGCTCTAAGCTCACTTAGCGCTGACGCCACGCTACGCCAGCAGCTAGGGGCAGCCGCCCAAAAGCGCGCCAGCGAATTTACCTGGCAGCGCGCAGCGGTAGAACACGTTAAGGCCTATGAGTATGCCGCTGCGGCTAAATCCTAAAATGCTGGCAAAACTGCGACAAAACACGGCTTTTCTAACCGCCTTGGCGGTAGTAGCAGCGCTGGCGGCAGCTTTCGCGGCAGCGGTGCTAATTATTCCCGTCAAAGGCGGGCACCTATCCGATAAGCAACAGTTACTGCGTGACTCGCTTTCGGGCGGTTTTGTGTCAGTCAAAAACGGTGACACCATTCAACAGCGCTTTACTGCCACCGAAAACGGTTTAGACGGCCTACAAGGCCAGTTCAAACTGGGCATTATGGACTCTAGCTGCCGCCTAGAGGTGCGCCTAAGTGAAGTCCACCCTCTCCCCGGCACCCAAGCTTTGCTGCCCCCGCCGAGTAAATCCCAAGCGCAAGGTGACGTCCAAGCGCAAGGCAGCACCCAAGCGCAGGCGACGGCGTCGGCCCAAAACTCCGCTGCCCCAAGCACGGCTAGCCAAAGCGCGGCTAGCCAAAACTCCGCAGCCACCCCCAGCCCGACCACCACACAAGTAGCCAGCCAAAGCCTGCCCTGCGCCCAAGTCATGGTCAATGAGTCAGGCACCAAAATTATGGGTTTTAAACCCATCGCCAACTCCAAAGGTAAAACCTACCAAGTGTCGCTCAGCGTTAAAGCTGACAAACCCACCGTGGTAGTCATCCGCTACTACAACCCGGTCTCAGCTACAGACCCCGACCGCCCCAACGAAAAACGCAAACGCCACGTAGACAACCAGCCCAACTACCAGGTCAAAACCGGTGAACAGGTACTTAAAGCCGGCGGGGCTACCCTCAACAACCAAGAACTAGCCGGGCGCGAAGAAAACCTACGCGGCACCGGAGAAATCACCACCATCGGCCTACTACCTATCTACTCAGACCCCGGCTGGTGGGGCACTTTACAGCGCGGCCTGCAACGCTCCCAAGCGCTAGGACCCTGGTGGGTCAGCACCCCCGCGTTAGTGATTTGGTTTGCGGCCACAGCGGTCAGCGCCGTGGCAGCCGCCGTCCTAGCGGTGCGGCGCTCGCGGTGGACTGTGGCGCTGGTGGGGGCTTTTGCCCTGTTCCAGGCGCTAGTGTGGGCGGCAGTTATCCCTATCTTCAACGGGATGGACGAGTACCAGCATGTGTCCTACATCCAGTATTTAGCTACCCACAATGGCCCTGACAGCGGCCTAACTCAGGGGAAAGCTAACTACTCTCCGCAGCTAGTACACGTCTATGAAGCCTCCAACCTGTTTTATGCCTGGGGCACAGACCGCTTTGACTACAGCCAGATTTCCTCGCTAAATAGCCAGCTGAATCAGCTGCCTGAGCGAGCACTGGTACGTCCGCAAGTAACCCAATACCCGCCCGGTTACTACCTGGCCGGGGCGCTGGTATATAAGCTTTCGCCGCACACGGGCCTAAGCCAGTACTACGATGTGCGCCTACTATCGGTGGCTTTAGCGGTAGTGGGGGCGCTGGGTATGGCTTACTTTGCCCGCCAACTGTTCCCGCGCCGGGCTTTGGTGGCCACGCTAGTGTCTTTGTCGGCGCTAGCCCACCCGATGATGGCCCACCAAAGCGCCATTATTAACAACGACATTTTGGTGATTAGCGCCAGTATCTGGGCCCTGGCTTTGGCTACCCGCGCTCTAAATGCACAGCGCCCCCTGCGTTGGCTAGCTGGTGCAGGCGTGGTTACCGGCATTGCCATGGCTAAACCGCAAGGTATTTTGATTGCGGCTATGGTGGCTTTGGCGCTAATTGTGGTGGCGGTGCGTGCTCGCAGCTTCAAGCTAGCTCTTAAAGGCGGGCTGCTTAGCGGCGGCGGGTTTATCGCCGTGTATATCTGGTGGCCTATCTATCGCGTCATAGTGGGTTTTGGTTCAGTAATTGCCGCCCCGCGCCCACAGGTGAACCTGGTAAATGCTGGGGGAGGCCTAGCTATGGGGGCGGTGCGCCAACGTGGCTTGGGAGAGCAGTGGCAGCTGTTCTGGAATGACCAGAGGGCAGATGACTACGCCCTGTTTAAAGCCCGCTGGATTAAGCAGTTCTTCGGTAACTTTGGCTGGCTGGATGTGTTCTACCCAACACGTATCTATAATTGGCTGGCTCAGATTATGGCGCTGTTTGCGCTTGTCTGCCTGCTCTGGGTGGCCCAGCGCTGTGTGCGGCTGGCGCTTAACCGCTTGCGTCCGCTAGCTGCTGGTGCCGACGACGCTGCTGGGGTAAGTGGTGACGCTGCGGCTACGGACACTGCTCAGAGCGCAGAGGAGGGCGCCGTCGTCGCCAAAAAGTACGCAGGCCGACAGCTGGGAGCTATACGCAACCAAACCGCCACCTGGATTTGGTGGTGCCTGGCGTTAACCGTAGGCTACCTGGTAGCTATTAACCTGCTGGGCTTTATCTACTCCATCATGGCTGGACACGACGACCTACTCCAAGGCCGCTATATCCTGCCGGCGGTGGCGGGACTATACGCCCTACCTGCTCTGCTAACCCAGGCGGGAGTGCAAACCCTGCAACACAACCGTTGGCGTTCAGTGCATAGCCCGTGGCTAGATAAACTAGTGCCAGCCGTGGCGCTAGCGGTTTTCGCCGCAGTCATGGCACTGAACTTAGCGGGGCTGGGGGTTATCTTCGAGCGCTTCTATGTGTAATATTTCTAGCTTTTTAAAGCATAAAGTCACGGTAGCGGCTAACCTATTATTAGGCCGCGTCAGTTTGAGAACGGAAAAGTAATGCCCGATCAGTTAACCGTTGAATCTACTCCTATCCCCGGATTCCTACGCCTGACTTTGCCTGTCCATGGAGACAACCGCGGTTGGTTCAAGGAAAACTGGCAGCGTGAAAAGATGGTGGCGCTGGGTCTGCCTGATTTTGGCCCGGTGCAAAACAACATCTCATTTAATGATGAGGTGGGTGTTACCCGTGGTATTCACGCCGAACCCTGGGACAAGTACGTTTCGGTAGCCACCGGTAAGGTTTTTGGTGCCTGGGTGGACCTACGCGAAGGCCCCAGCTTCGGCCAGGTTTACACCACCATCATTGAGCCGGGCGTGGCCGTTTACGTGCCGCGCGGGGTGGGTAACTCCTACCAGACCCTAGAGCCCAACACGGCCTACACCTACCTGGTCAACGACCACTGGTCGCCGGACGCTGAATACACTTTCTTGAACCTAGCTGATGAAACTGTGGCCATTGACTGGCCCATCAGCCTGGACAAGGCCATCTTGTCTGCCAAAGACCTGGCTCACCCGCGCCTAGAGGCAGTAACCCCCTTCCCGCCGGCAGCTAAGCGCGCGCTGGTAACCGGCGCCCACGGCCAGCTAGGCCGCGAGCTGATGCGTCAGCTACCCCAGGCCGGCTACCAGGTCACCGGGGTGGATCTACCTGAGGTAGACATTTCTGACACTGAGGCCATGGAGGCTTTTGATTTCTCCGCCTACGACGTGGTGATTAACGCCGCCGCCTGGACTGACGTGGATGGCGCTGAAACTGCGCAGGGTCGCCCGCTGGCTTGGAAGGCCAACGCCACCGGCCCGGCTAACCTGGCCCGCGCCGCCGCCAAGCACGGTTTCACCCTGGTACACATCTCCACCGAGTATGTTTTTGACGGCACCGCCCAGGCCCACACTGAAACTGAGCCGCCCAGCCCGTTAGGTGTATATGCCCAGTCCAAGGCTGGTGGCGACGCCGCCGTTAGCGCCGCCCCCAAGCACTACCTGGTGCGTACCAGCTGGGTGGTGGGTGACGGCAAGAACTTCATCCGCACTATGGCTGGCCTAGCTGAGCGTGGCGTTAAGCCTGCCGTGGTTGATGACCAGGTAGGGCGCCTAACCTTCACCAGTGACTTGGCTAGCGGCATTATCTATCTGCTAGGTCAGCAGGCCCCCTACGGTACCTACAACCTCACCGGTGGCGGCGAAGTAGTGTCTTGGGTGCAGGTAGCTAAGCGTGTCTATGAGCTAACCGGTCATGACCCCGCTGACGTAACCCCCATCAGCACCGCCGAGTATTTTGCTGGTAAGCAAGTAGCTCCCCGCCCGCTGGTGTCCACCATGGATCTGAGCAAGATTGAAGCCCTGGGCTTTAAGCCTTCTGATTCCATGCAGTTGCTAGAAGCATACGTACAAACCCTGCGTTCCTAACGCATGAACTAACCCTGGACCTGTTAATTTAGGTCCAGGGTTAAGTTTATATATGAAAGGTGCAGCCTCGTGAAGCTACCGCGTGTACCCAGGACAGCATTGGTGGTGCTGGCTTTCTGCTTCGCTTTAGTTAGTGGCTTTAGCTGGGTTGTCGCCTCTGCCCCTGGTTCTAGCCCTGACGATGACTACCACCTGGTGTCCATGTGGTGCCCGCGTCCGGTTACTGAAAGCTGCGCTACTAAGGTAGTGCAGGGCCAGCTGCGGGTGGGTGTGCCCGAGGCTTTACCGGGTTCTACCTGTTCTTCTTTCCACGTCGATATTTCGCAGGCGATGTGTAATCGCTACTCCGATAAGCGCATCAGTTACTCGCTGCGTTACGACGACGGTAACTACCCTTACGGCTACTACCACTTCAACCACATGTTTAAGCCCCTGGGTGTGCAGGGCCTGGTGATAGCTTCGCGTACCGCCAATATGGTTATAGCTCTGGCTTTGCTGGGGTCAATTGGCCTGCTGGCGCCGCCTAAACTGCGTGAGGCTTACCTGCTGGCCATGGGGGCGGCCTGGATGCCTATCGGCGTCTATTTCATAACTTCTAATAACCCCTCTAGCTGGTCAATTACGGGTGTGGCCGGCTTTAGTGCGGGGCTGTTGGCTTCCCTTTATGCCAGTGGCCGACGGCGCTGGTACCTGCTGGCTTTGGCTTGCGTGGGGGCGCTGCTGTGCTACACCTCGCGGGCGGATGCTTCCTTCCACATCTTTGTGGTGGCCCTAGCTATCTGTGTGGCTTGTGCTAAGTGGCGCACTCACAAGGTACAGCTGGCGGTGGCCACCTTGGCCAGTGTAATTGGCGTGTATCTGATGCTTGCTTCAGGCTCTGCAACTATCGCTGAGGGTCATGCCGAAGCCGTGCCCATGGACAAAAAGATTGATGTCATGGAAAAGAACGTAACCCACTTGGCTAAGTTCTTCTCCGGTTTTTGGGGTCTGTGGGCTGGGGCCGGCTGGAAGGATATTCCTTCTGACGGTTACTCAGGCATGATTGCCATTTTGCTGGTGGGCTTCATTATCATGCTGGGCGCGGGGCGTATTGGTTGGCGCAAGGCTATGGGGGCGATTATTACCCTGGGTGCCATGGCCGGTATTTCGGTGCTGGTAGCTACCCCGCCGGCTTTCCCCAGCATGTTTGCCTACCAGCCGCGCTATGCTCAGCCACTGCTGTTTGCCTGGCTGCTGCCCTGGTTGTTCCTGGGTATTAAACGCCCGCTGCTGACGCGTTCACAGGCGGCGCTGTACTGGGCTGGTATGGTGGCCGTCAACGCGGTGTTCATGCACAAACTGATTTTCCGCTACACCCACGGCCTGGTGGGGGGACGCCACTTCTTAAACCTCAACTTTGATGTGCGCTGGTGGTGGCAAGATGCTTTGCTGACCCCCATGAGTACCTGGATGTTGGGGGCTCTGGCTTTCGCGCTAGCCTCAGGAATTGTTATCTGGCTGCTGTTTGGGCCCGGAGCTATTAGTGCGCCCGCTGAGTTAGCGGCCCCAAGCGGCGCTGCTGTAGCCGACGGCGCCCCTAAACCCGCTGCCGACGTCGACTCTGAAGCCACCAACGCATCAGCCTAAAATTTAAGGAAATCAGTGCTTAACTCTTTGCTGATTATTATCCCGGCCTGGAATGAGGCTGAGGTTATTGGCTCAGTGCTTGAAGAGCTTACAGATTTCTATCCTGACGCCCAGGTTTTGGTGGTCTCTGACGGCTCCACTGATGCCACCGCCCAAGTGGCCCGCGACCATGGGGCTAAAGTGCTAGAGCTGCCCTACAATCTGGGGGTGGGCGGAGCTATGCGCGCCGGCTACCTGTATGCTTACCGCCACGGCTATGACTATGCCCTACAGCTTGACGCCGACGGCCAACATAACCCTGCTGATATTCCCCAGCTGCTGCAGGCGACCACGCAAAGCGGCGCCAATGTGGTGATTGGGGCTCGCTTTGCGGGCAAGGGTAACTACAAGGTGCGCGGCCCGCGTGCCTGGGCCATGAAGCTGCTTTCAGTGGTGCTTTCACGAGTAACTCACACCCGTCTTACCGACACCACCAGCGGTTTTAAACTCTCCGATAAGCGCGCAATTAAACTGTTTGCGGTTAACTACCCGGCGGAATATCTAGGCGACACGGTAGAAGCCCTGGTTATTGCGGCCCGCTCAGACCTAAAAGTCACCCAGGTGCCGGTACAGATGCGTCCGCGCGCCGGGGGAGAACCCTCCCAGAACCCCCTGGCGGCCGCCAAGTTCTTGCTGCGAGCTATTTTGGCGCTTGGTGTGGCCCTGACCCAAAGCAAAGCTAGCGCTGGGGAGGCATAATGCATCAGTCAAGCTACTGGTTAGGTGTCGTTTTTGGCGTCATTGTGTTTGTGACGGTGTTTATTCGCCTGCGTAACTACGGTATGAAGGAACGCTACTCCACCTGGTGGATTGTGATTGCCATCAGCTCAGTAGTGTTTTCAGTGTTCCCCAACCTGCTAAACGGCTTGTCGCGGGCCCTGGGAGTGCTCTCCTCCATGAACCTGGCATTTTTTGGTGCCGGGGTGGTGCTATTGCTGCTGTCGCTGCGGTTAAGCGTGGATTTATCTCACGACGACGAAGAACGCCGGCGTCTAGCTGAAGAAATTGCCCTGCTACGCCAAGAGGTAGAGCAGCTAAAGCAAGAACGTGACCAGCGCCCATCTAAGCCAGGTAAGCTCAGCTAGCCGGCAAACCAGCCTCGCTAGTTAGCGCAGGCGCTCCGCTAGTTAGCGCATCGGAGCAAGCTCAGTTAGCCAGTACCCGGGCGGCGATCTGCTGATACTGGCGTGCGCGCACCGGCCAGCTCCACTGCTCAAGCAGCTCACGGCTAGCGGGTGCCTTGGGGGCGCGCAGCATAGCGGTGACAGCTTTGTTAAGGGAGTCAACCGTGCGGGCGCTAGTGATGTTTACCGGCGCCCCCTGGGCCTCAAGCAGCTGCGCCCCGGGAACGGGGAAGGTAACTACCCGCCCACCTTCAGCGATTGCCTCCAGCAGGGTGGTTTGGAAGCCCTCAGACAAGACTGTGGGGTTCACTAGGGTAGCTCCCGCAATGGCTTGGCGCACTTGGGCGGGGCTGACGCGTCCGGGGATGTCGACGACGTCGTCGAGCTTGAGCTTAGCCGCCAAGTCACGGGCCGCCTGTAGCTGAGCGCCATCACCGAGCATCTGCCCAGTTAGCTGCTGGCCTGCGTCGCGCAGCTGAGCCAAGCAACGCAGGTAGGTTTCCCAACCTTTACCCTCCACCATGCGGCCAATAAACACCAGGTGATTGGGGCGCTGCGGGCCAGCATAGGAGGTTTCAGGCAGGTTGATGGCGTTGTAGAACACCTGGGGATCTTTAGCCCCTAGGCGACCAGCAAAATCAGCGGCAGCCTCAGAAACCCCCAAGACCTGGGCGGCGTGGGTGGTTACATAACGCCCCAAAGTTAGGTCTACAGCCCGCGAACCGATAGCAATAATCGGGTTGGAGTTGTTAACAAAGTTGGAGCCGTGCTCGGTGTGAATATAGGGAAGACCTGCTTTTTGAGCGGCGCGGGCCCCCACAAAACTCATCGGGAAAAAGCGAGTGTGGGTGGAAACCACATCGATCTGCTTGGCTTTAAGGAAGCGGCTGATAGCGTTGGTACTGCCCAGGGCGGGGTAGCTGATTACTTCTGCGATAGGCAGATGACCGATACCGGTAAGCACCTGCACTTTACCGTCCTGGCGGATAGAGCGCTCAGAGTCCAAAGTCAGCACCCACACCTTATGGCCCAGTTGGGTGAGCTGATCAGCCAGGTTAAATGCGTGCATCTCTACGCCACCTAAACGCGGCGGGTAGGTGTTCAACACCATTGCGAAACGCATTAGTTCTCCTTAGGGCGACGCAGCTGCATAGTGAGCCAAAAACAGATTACGGTGGTGGCCATTGCGCCTAGGTAGGCTAGTGAGGCACCTAGTAACCCTAATGGTGGGATAGCTACTACCACTAGTACGGTAATGACCACAGCGGCGGCAGCGTAACCCCAGAATACAGCCCGCTGCAGGCGCATGGTGGTAAGCGCGTAATACAAAATTACAGCGGCGGCGTTGAGGGCCCCGCCCCCTACCAGTACCACCAATTCCAGGCAATAACCTGAAATGTCCTGGCCAAAGAAAAGATTCAAGATGGGCACACCAATAGTCACCGTAGCTAAAGCCACTGCGGCAAAGGCTCCCACTGTGGCTAGCAGGCCCCGGCGCACAATAGCGCTAAAACCACCCCAATTATTTTCCACCCAGTAGGTGGCCATGCGGGTCAGTAGCGGTCTAAACACCAGCAGAGAAAGCATATTGATAGCCACCGCCGGCATGTAGATGATCGCGAAGTAGCCCTGGGCGGTGAAATCCATGAAGTACTTGATGCCATAGCGCGGGGCGTTAGACAGGTACATGGCTGTAAATGAGGCCAAAAACAGGGGAGCGCATTCGATCAGGAGGCGCTTAATAGCCGCCCAATTCCAGGCGGGGGTGATGCCAAAACTGGCGCGCGCCCCGGGATAGAAGGCCACCACCAGCGCCACCACTGATACCGCCAGGGAAACCAGAGAGGCTATAAACAGCGAATCGGTTAGCACCACCAGCAGGCAGAAAACCGCCATGGTGGTGAAAATACGCCAAAACGAGGCGCGCGCCCCTAAATCTAGGCGCCCTTCACGCTGAAACTCGCTGTAAAAAACATCCTCGTAGGCGTCAAAAACACGCAGCAAAGCGATCGCAATAACCAACCCCACGCTGGTGCTTAGCCCGCCAGAAAACAGCGAGTAGACCACAATGCCGGCGATCATGGCGGCCACGGTAAGGATGCGCGTGGCCAGGTAGATAGGGAAATCAAACTCGCGGCGCACATCGGTGACGTGGAAGGTACGCACCTCATACATGCCCAGGGTCTGCCATTGTTGACCAATAGCGATAGCCAGTGAGAACACCCCACCTGCGGCCACGCCGGCGCTATGGGTAACCACCGCCAGCATGATCACAATAGAAAATGAGCTGATCAGGCTGGAGGCGGTGTTCCAAAAATAGTCGCGGCTAAGCTGCGAGGCGCTCACTGGGGATCCCGGCTGTGGCTACCGTCTTCGTTAAAGTGCCAGCCACCAAACTCTAGCTGGTAGGGGCGGTGACCTACGCGCTGCTGGGGCGGAGGAGGAGTCATATAGTCGCCAAAACCGCGTTTAAGCCAAGTGTCATAGTTAGCCGGCAGTTTAATAGTCAGGTGCTCAAAAGGCAGCTCAACCGTGTTTTTAAGCTCTGCTGCCGGCAGTGACCACTGCTGGGGGTTGCGGGTGGAGAAATCTGCCAGCCAAGTCTTGGCCCCGGCCTGCTTTTCGTAGCTGCGGGCAGCGCGTTCCCAGTGCTTAATGAGTTTGGCTTGGCTTAGACGGGCAGTTTTCAGTCCCGTGTGTACCGTGCGCATAGCTAGTTGCACAGCCTTGTCCACGCCGCCGCTTAAACCGGTGGAGGCGGTGGCACTACCACGCAGGTACAGGGCCCGCGACCACACCCAGGTGCGGGCACATTGGGCTTTAAAAGCCCGCTGGTTAGCTGGGCGCGCATCGAGCGGGAAAATATCCACCCCGATAGGCATCTCAAAGTCGCGTCCGGCAGCTGCCTGCGAGATGAACTTGGTGCCTTTAAGCCCAAGCACGGCCACAGTGCCAGGGTAGTTGGCGTGGCTGTGGTGGCTGAGCAGCTCAAAGTCCTCACCCAGTAGGGCGGGGGCCTGGGCCAGTAGCTTTTCATAGTCGGCGCGTGCCATGCACACGTCGGCGTCGTCGTCCCAAGGGATAAAGCCCTGGTGACGTACCGCGCCAATGGCAGTGCCCCCGTAGGCCGCGTAGTTTAGCCCCAGCTGGTTGCATACCCGGTCAAGCTCACCTAGCACATAGGTGGTGGCCAGCTGTACCTGGCGCAAACTGGCTAGGTCTAGGCCCTCATCTGGGTCAATAGTGCTGCTGGCAGCGCTCCCAGTGCCGACGTCGACGCCGGCTTGTCCCTGGCCCTGCTCGCTAGCTGCGGGGCTGGTAGCCGCACCAGGGGAGTCCTTTAAACCAATACCGGTTACCTGCGGGTAGGGCAGTAGATCCGTGTAGGGGCCAAAGTCTACGATGCGCGGAATGTGACCGATACGAGACTCGGGCGGGGGCAATTGCATATAGTCGCCGTAGCCGCGTCGCAGCCAGGCATCATACTGGGCCGGCAGCTGCACGGTGATGTCCTCAAAGGGTACCCGCACGGTAGGCAGCAGCTCAGAGTTAGTGATAATCCAGTTTTCCGGGTCGCGCATAGTGAAGTCAGCCATGCGTGTGGTGGGGGTGTGCTCCCAGGCCCGTACAGCTTTTTCCCAACGCCGTTGCAAGGTTTGCGGCGAGAGCTTAGCGGCTTTAAGAGCCCAGTTAGCGCCAGTGGTGGCGGTGTAAATGAGCTGCTTTTTAGTGCCGCTAATACCGGGCAGGAAAGGCTTAGCAGTGCCGTGCAGGAATAGCAGGCGTCCCCACAGCCAAGAGGCCCTAGCCATGCGCTTAAAAGCAACCGGATCGGCCGGAATATTGTCTACCGGCAGCACATCGATAAAGAAGGGCATCCGGTAGTCGCTGTCCACCGCGAAGTCAGGAATCAGCAGGGTGTCTTTAAGCACCATCTTGGTGAACATGAACGGGAAGTTAACTACTGTGCGCGTGTTGTGTAGCGCAAAGCGTTCATCTATAACCTGGGGGGCCAGGCTTAAAAACCGCTCATAGTCACTGCGCCGCATAAGCACATCCACGTCGTCGTCCCAAGGGATAAAGCCCTGGTGGCGCACCGCGCCAATGGCGGTGCCCCCATAGACGGCGTAAGGAATATCCAGCTTGGTGCATACACGGTCAAACTCCGCCAAAATTTCTTTCAGCAGGGCGTGAATATTGTCTAGGAGCTGCTGGTCGCTCATAGGTTTCCTAACTTGCAGGTGGGCGATACAGCGATTCTAGCGGCTTTGACGCTTGAAAGAAGTCAGCTCACGCCAGTTTTCGGTGGCCGCCAGCACGGTGCCGACCAAAATCACTACACACAGCACGATTTGTACAGGTGCGGGCACGATCGACTGCAAAAGGAACGCAAACAGCACTGCCCAAGCCGAGTAGGAAATGTTAAGCGCCATGGCCCGCGCGGCCCCCAGCAGATCAATAGCCTTGTAATAGAACAGGTAGGAGGCGGTGCCGGCGGCGGCAGCCAAAGCTACCAGACCCATGGCGCCAGGGCTGGTTAAAGCCTGCCCAGTGCTGCTTAAAGCCCCACCTAACGGCACTACTAGCACCAGGTAGGTCAGCCCCGAGGTGGTTTCGCGGATCTGCAGGGCCGTCTCATTGTCGACGGCGTCGTCGCGCATACCCCAAGCCAAAATCACAGCTTCACAGCCCCAGCCAGCCACCGCCGCCAGGGCGCCGAGCACACCCCAAAGCGCTGAGCCAGAAACACTAGTGGAGGTGTAGCTGGTGGCAATAATGGCGCCAATAGCTACGGCCAGGGCGATCACCTGACGCGGACGCATCCGCTCTTTAAGCACCGCCACTGCCAGGGCCGTGCCCAAAGCCGGGTAGAAGGTGGAGATGATGGCGGTGTAACCAGCGCCGATCTGGTCAATAGCCAGCAGGTAACCGCTCATACCGATAGGCCCACCCAGCAGCGCGGCCACCATAACCGCGCGTCCACTGCGCGTGTGCACTGCCCGCCAAGTGTCCTTTAAACGCCCGCGCACAGCCATAAAGACCAGCAGGATCAGGGCACAAATAGCGTCGTGTAAAGCCGCTGAGACTAGGGAGGCGTGGGCGTCGGTGGCGAAGGGGTTAAGCGCCAGCGCGATAGCTAAAATGACGGTGTCTAGGCCCCACAGGGCACCTGAACCAATTCCGTAACGCATGGTTTTACTCCTACTTATTGCGTTCTTATTGCGCTGGTTTTAGTGGTTTGTGCTGGTTTGGTCCGGCGTGGCGACGACGTCGCTAGCGGTCTCGGCTTGGGCGGCCTGGGCAGAGGCCGCGTCTTGGCTGGCGGCCTGCTCATAGGCGGCTAGTACCCAGTCAATGTTGTCGCTGGCGGCCTGGTAGTAGATGTAGAGCCACTGGCCCACGTCGTCGCCTTCAGCCTCCTTAACCAAAGACCACACGTACCAGCACCAACCGGCGAAAACTACGTAGGCGTAGAAGTGACGCTGCTGAGCGGCGGTGGGCTCAGCGCCCAGATAGGCGGCCAAGGCGGCGTCGGACTGGGCCCGGCTCAAGCTGGCGCAAACCACCATGGTGCCAAAATCGGCGGCCGGGTCTGACATGCCCGCATACTCCCAGTCGATTAGATCGATTTCATTGTTAGAGGCGTCGTTAGAAACCAGGAAGTTGAGCGGGAAGAAGTCATTGTGGCTGGGCACCAACTGGTAGCCGTCGGCCTGCGTGAAACGCTTTAGACGCATGACCTTGTCGCGCATCACCTGATAGTCGGGCACATCAATCGGCCCAAACTGGCGCAAAATCGCCTCATACTTTAGGCCCTCGGTGACAAAGTCAAAGTGGCGAGACAAACGCATGTCACTGCTGTGCAACGTGCGGGCCATGTCCATAGCCCGAGTGAGCTGGGCCGGATCGTTAACATCCAGGTTGGCGGCGTCGGGAATGAAACGTGAAATCTTCCAGCCCTTAACCGTGTCACCGGTAATGAAAGTGTGGTCAATGCCCAGGTCACGGGCCAAATTCAGGGCCTCAAACTCAGCGGCGCGATCCACGATCTTGTCCGTGCCCGCACCCGGGTGGCGGTAGACGTACTCCTGATCGCCCACCCTAAAGTGGCAAGACAGGTTAGTGATGCCCTGCTTAAGCGGATAAAAATCGGTGATCTCATCAACCTGGCAGCCCAGCGTGGAGGTGATGTTGGTGAAAATATCAGAGTCGAGATTCTCCAGGAACAGCGGGTCAAAAGAGCGAATCTCATCTACTGAATCAAACTCGTTAATTACCCCCTCCGGATAGGGGCGCATCACCATATTCAGCTCACGAATGTGGTCTAGATAGATTGACTCCCACAGCTTGGGGGCAGTTTCAGGCAGATGGTAGACACTTTCCAAAATACGGCGGAAAGCAGCCGAAAAAGCCCGGTCAAAGTAGACATGACCAAGCATGTACCAGGCGTTGGCGCCGCCTACGCTAGCACCAGTAATGCGTCCACCAGCCCCGGTAGTAATGCACCATTCAGCCGTGGGGCCCTGGGCGTACTGGGCCGAGTAGTAGGCCTGGTAGACATAGTCTTCAAAAGGATTGACCGTGAAGTAGTCATCCGAGGAGCAAATGTAGGTGTTGGCTAGCTGTTCACGCACCAACCACAGTGAACCGTTATTGTTGCGGGTGGCGTAGTCGGAGTTGACCACGATTTTGACCCCGTACTTGGCGGCCAGGTAGAAGAAATGCTCCTTCTTGTAGCCCACCACTACCGTGATGTCATTAATGCCAGCTTCGCGCAGCTGCTCAATTTGGCGGTCGATTAGGACCTGGCCGCGCACGCGCAAAGTACCCTTGGGGCGCTCATAGGAGATGGGGGCAAAACGCTGGGATAGGCCTGCCGCCATAATGATGGCGTTATCCACCTTATAGGGGGCTAGAGCTTGGCGGCCGGCTTCAGTTAGGGCGCGCTCGCTGATGTAACCGGCGGCTTCACATTGGCGCACGGTGGAGTTGACGCTGCCCAGGGAGATATCGGTGAGCTGGTGCAGTTCACGCTGGGTGAGGGGTTTATCTGCGTGCAGCAGGGCTCGTAAAACCTCAAACTGCAACTGCGATAGTGTGGTGGGGCTGGAGGAACTCATAACAATCCGTTCACCGTAGCGTTACTAACTTACGTGTTCGAATATATGCCTTCAAGTTGTAAATGTGAACACGATGGGGTGTAAAAGTGTCGCACTGTACAAAGTTGGCTTGTGTTAGCCCCGCGTAGGGCCCGCTTAGAGACTAGTTAAAGCTCAGTTAAGACCCGCGTAGAGCCCGGTTAACGCACAGTTAAACCCCGCCTAGAGCCTGCTTAGAGACTAGTTAAAGCCCAGTTAAAGCCCAGGTGGGGACTAAATAGGCCCCGCCAAATGGCGGGGCCTAGGAGCCTAAAAGGCTGTGGCGCTTTGTGGCACTAGCAGCTTTTAGCGCTAAAGCCGGTTAGCTGGTGCGACGTTGATACACGCTTATTTACTTGCCGCGCTCTAGCAGGTCCAGTAGGTACTGGCCGTAACCGGACTTAACTAGCGGCTCGGCGCGCTGACGCAGGCCGTCGTCGTCGATAAAGCCGTTGCGCCAGGCGATCTCCTCGGGGCAACCCACGCTCAGACCCTGACGGGCCTGGATGGTGCGCACGAAGCTGGTGGCGTCAGCCAGAGAGTCAAAAGTACCGGTGTCTAGCCAGGCGGTGCCACGCGGCAGGGGCTCTACCTGCAGGCGGCCTTGTTCAAGGTAGGTGCGGTTAATGTCGGTGATTTCGTATTCGCCGCGTGCGCTGGGCTTGAGGTCGCGGGCGATGGAAACCACGTCGTTGTCGTAGAAGTACAGGCCGGGCACGGCCCAGTTCGAGCGGGGCTTGGCCGGCTTTTCTTCAATGGACAGGGCCTTGAAGTCGGCGTCGAACTCCACCACGCCGTAATCGCTGGGGTTGGCCACCTGGTAGGCAAAGACCACGCCGCCGTCGGGCTGGGTGTGGCGGCGCAGGCGCGTGCCCATGCCGGGGCCATAGAAGATGTTGTCACCCAGTACCAGAGCAGCAGACTCATTACCGATGAAGTCCGCACCCAGCACGAAAGCCTGAGCCAGGCCATTGGGTTCTTTTTGCACGGTGTAGGACAGGTTTACGCCCAGCTGCGAGCCGTCGCCTAGTAGACGGTGGAAAGCCGGTGCGTCGTGAGGGGTAGTGATAACCAGGATTTCACTAATGCCGGCAATCATAAGAGTGCTCAGCGGGTAGTAAATCATGGGCTTGTCATAGACGGGCACCAGCTGCTTTGAGGTGCCAAGGGTGATGGGGTTTAGTCGAGTGCCGGAACCACCGGCTAGTACGATGCCACGCATAAGTCCCATTGTTTCTTATTTGCGCTCTAAATGCACCTATTTGCCCCGGTGGGCTTGCTAAATGCGGCTAGCGGGTGGAGGTATTAAGGGGGTTTGGTAAGGCGAAAAGGCTAATTAATGACTTGCGTGCGCCACAAAACAGGTAGAGCAGGCCACGTTTAACTGACAATTTAGGACTTATCGGCTAGCGTAGATCTGTCTTACACACCAGATGAAAGCAAATTTGATGGATCGACTCAGTGGTGCGGTTAAGAACTATGACTGGGGCTCCCCAAATGCTATCCCCGAGTTTTTGAATGTTCCCGCAGACGGTAAACCCTTCGGGGAGCTGTGGTTTGGCGGCCATGCCGGCGGCCCAACTCACCTGCTCGCAGATGACGGCAGCGAATTAACCACCTCGCCTACCACCTTGGATCAGCTGGTAGCTAGCAACCCGGTGGGGGTGATGGGGGCTGATATTGTGGCGCGCTTTGGCGATCAGTTGCCTTACTTGTTTAAGGTGATTGCTCCCAACCAGCCGCTATCGTTGCAGGTGCATCCCGATATTGAACGGGCGCGCGTTCGCTTTGATGATGAGAATGCAGCTGGCATTGCCATTGACGCCCCTAACCGCAATTACAAGGACCGCAACCACAAGCCGGAAATGGTACTGGCCTTAACTCGCTATGAAGCGGTTAGTGGCTTTCGCACTCCCCGGCGTGCCATTGAGGTGGTTGACGGCCTTAAGTCGCCGCTGGCGTGTACGGTAGCGGAGTTCTTGCACGCTAACCCCACTCGTTTTGGGATTAAGAAGGCTTTTAGCTGGCTACTTAGCCCGCAGACTCGCCCTACAGCTGAGCAGGTTGAGCAGCTGGTGGATGAGGTTGCGGCGCGAGCAGCGGCGGGGGCCTCGCCGTCTCCTCGACTTGATGCTTACATCATGGCTATGCAGGCGGCTTTCCCAGGCGACCCGGGGGTGGCGGCGGCGCTGCTATTAAACCCGGTTACTTTGAACCCGGGGGAGGCATTGTTTGTGCCCGCAGGTGCGGTGCACGCATATATTTCTGGTTTGGCTGTGGAGATCATGTCTGCCAGTGACAATGTGCTGCGTGCGGGCCTGACCCACAAGCATGTTGATGCCCCCGAGATGCTGGCCTGCGTGGACTATGTGGCGGCCCCGCCTATGCGTCCGGCCCCGGAGTGCCTCAGCGAGCACTGCCGCGCCTATAACGTGCCGGTGGAGGATTTTGAGCTGGTAGTTACCAAGGTCAGTGAAGCAGATGGCTCTGTTAAGGTGCCCGGACGTGGGCCGCGCACGCTGCTAAATGTTGACGGCGAGCTAACTGTTAATGCGGGCGGTAAGAGTTTGCCGCTGCGTCGCGGTCAGGCTGTTTTTGTGCGTGCCGACGACGGCGCCGTTAACGTTAGCGGTCACGG
>ENA-OWND01000624-OWND01000624.1-metagenome-genome-assembly--contig:-NODE-624-length-24486-cov-7.044370_pt1 | contig 24486 bp, 29 predicted proteins | sample MGYA00245342_ERZ651119 | MGnify/ENA primary metagenome ERZ651119 (study PRJEB26857, sample SAMEA4031756) | metagenome | biome: human; feature: oral; material: saliva | place: Philippines | collected 2014... | reverse complement strand
AAAGGGCGATTTTTGACTTCAACAGTTTGATAGGTTTATCTGTCGATAAGGAGGACTTCGATGTTAACAGTTTATTCTAAACCAAGATGCATGCAATGTGAGAGAACTAAGATGTGGCTTGACCAAAACAAAATCGAATACGAAAATGTGGACATCGAAGCCAATCCAGGAGCGTTGGAGCTACTGAGACATTATGGATGGCAAACTCTTCCAGTCGTTGCTATTGATGACGAATTAAGCGATGAATCTAAAGCGTGGAGCGGATTTCGAGTGGAAAAGCTCGAGGAGTTGATTGAATGAAAGATAAGAAAATCGCTGAGATTCGATTCAGAGAGTATCCGTACTATGACAGAGAAATCACATCGAGAAAATTCGATATGTTATGTCATAAGGAAGAAGATGTGAATTCATGGATCCGTGCGAAAGGTAAGAACACGAAAGCAGCAGAAAACGAGCTCATTCGATTCGAAAGTGATAAGTACATTCAAAATCGTCTCTTTTGGAAGCGATGTGTGGAAGAGACTCTTGAAGAGCTTGATGAGAAACAAAGAGAGTATGTCGCAGAATACTACTTCGATGATGTGTATGATTATCGCTCACTTGCGAAGAAACACTTCACGAACAGAAATGTCATCATGAACGCTTGCAATCTAGCGTGTGAGATTTTGCTCATCAAATTGGGTGAAAAATTCTAGTAGTGACAGAAAACGGTGTTTGTCACGAGAAAAACGTGATATATTATTAGTGTGAAAAGGTGTAAGAAGAACATTTTTTTCATCGGTGCATGGTTTTACTCCTTTAATTTTCCCCTTCGAGTCCTCCAGCTCGAGGGGTTTTTGTATACAATGAAAGAGGTGATGGAAAATGACGAAAATGACACTAAAACAACAACGATTCGCTGATGAGTACATCATCACTGGGAATCTTTATAAATCAGCGGTTGAAGCTGGTTATTCTGAAAAATATGCAAAATCTCAAAGTCATAAATTGTTGGAAAATGTAGGAATAAAAAGATATATCGATGAGCGACTTGCAAAACTCGAATCTGAGAAGATAGCAACACAAGAAGAAGTTCTTCAATACTTGACAAGCGTGATGCGTGGTGAGAAGACCGAGCCTCTTTTGGTGCTTGATGGTGAAGGCACTCAAAAGGTCATCGAAGCTGTCCCGAGTGTACAATCAAGAACGAAAGCAGCTGAGCTTTTAGGCAAGAGATACGGAACATTCACGGATCGTGTGGACATCAACGCTCAGATTGAATCGAAACCGAAGTTCGATGACATCGTGAACCAATTAGGAGGAAGTGGGCTCGATGAATAGCTTCCCACTCTCTCAAAAATACATCGATTTTTGCAACACGGTCGAAAACGTGGATGCGGACTTCCTTGAGGGCACGACAGCCGCCGGCAAGACGACTGTGGGGCTTGGAGTCAAGTTCATGCGTATGGTCTCAAGGAGCAAGAAGAAGTTCCACATCATTGCGGCGAAGACAGTCGGTGTTGCTGAGAAAAACTTAATCAATCAAGACAATGGCATCCTCGACATCCATCGGGATGCTTTTTATTTTGGTAATGGGGATAAAGATTACAAGATTCCTCATATCAAATTTGAGGACAAAATCATCTACATTCTTGGATACGATACAAAAGAGAAATGGCAACTCGCTCTTGGTGGGCAATATGGATGTGTGTACATCGATGAGGTCAACACGGCGAACATCGAATTCGTTCGTGAGGTCTCAGCTCGTAACGACTATCTGATGGCTACACTCAATCCCGACAATCCCGACCTTCCTGTGTACAAGGAATTCATCAATCGTTCACGACCTTACAAGAAATACGAAAAGGATGTTCCTCGTGAGATTATGGCTGACTTGAAAGAACGACACAATCCAAAATGGAGATATTGGTTCTTTACGTTTAAAGATAACAAATCCTTGAGCGATAAGGACATTCAAAAGAAAATCGACTCGGTTCCTCTAGGGACTAAGATGTACAAAAACAAGATTCTTGGGCTTAGAGGTCGAGCAACAGGATTGGTCTTCCCTAACTTCGACAGTAAGAAGCACGTAATCACGAAAGCCAAAGCGAAGACATTCAACTATGTGATGTTTTCAGCGGGGCTCGATACAGCTTACTCACGAACAAGCGAGGACACGATTGCGATGATATTCCAAGGCATCACGGATGATGGGCATTTGGTTACATTGAACGAACAAGTCTACAACAATGCGGACTTAGACACGCCAATCGCCCCATCGGACACGGTTGAGAGGTTCATTGCATTCCTTGACCGAAATTCTGAAGAATGGGGCTTTTGTCGTGATTCGTTTGTGGATTCGGCAGACCAAGCGACAATCACAGAATTAAACAAATACAAGAGACAATATGGAACAATATACAATTTTATAAACGCTTATAAGAAAACAAAAATCATCGACAGAATCAACCTTCAAATTGGTTGGATTGCTCGAGGATTCTATTTGGTCGTTGAAGATTGCGTGGAACACATCAAAGAGATGAATGCTTATTCGTGGCAAGAAACGAAAGAAGCACCAGAAGACAAGAACGACCACACTATCAATGCGAATCAATATGCATGGCTACCTTACAAGCGAATGATTGGACAACAGAGAGGAGAAATAGAAGACGATGGGGTTGGTGAATATGATTAGGAATGGAATGAGGAGCTTTTTGAGAATTGAGAAAGCTCAACCGAGTGCAATAGTCATCAATGAAGAGATGACATTCGAGGACAATGCTGCTAAGAACCGAATTTGGTATCGTGGAAAGTCCTATGAGTTACAACAACTATACTCTCAACTATCAACGACACGATTGAGCTTTTGGGGTGCACATTCAACTCCGGGGCAAGAAATCAGAAAGATTCACACGGGCTTGCCGGGAATCATCGTGAAGGTCTTGAGAGATGCGGTGCTCTACGACATGAATGATTTGGAATTCGATGAATCCAAACATCAAGATTTGTGGGAGAACATCGCAGAAGATAACAACTTCAAGAAACAACTAAAAGAAGCTGTGAAAGATGCTCTTGTGATTGGTGATGGAGCATTCAGAATCTCGTTTGATTCTACGGTCTCACAATATCCAATCATTGAATGGGTAAGCGGTGAGCGGATCCAAATCAAAAACAAGCGTGGACGATTGCATGAGGTCGTCTTCACGACTCGCTTTGATGAGAACAAACAAACATATACACTCGAAGAACATTATGGATTCGGATATGTAACGAACAAGCTATATCGTGGTGATGCTGAATTAGATATTCATTCGACTGAATACACACAGGACATCAACGACTTCACGTTCGACAAGCATTTGATTCTATGCGTTCCATTTAGCATCTTTGAATCTGATGTGGAACGAGGTCGAGGCGAATCCATCTTTGACAGAAAGACGGACACGTTCGATGCGTTGGATGAATCTTGGTCTCAATGGATGGATGCACTTCGAAGCGGTCGAACAAAAGAATATATTCCCGATTCGTTACTCCCACGGGACCCACGAACAGGAACATTCATGAAGCCAAACGCATTCGACAATCGATTCATCAAGATAGCATCGGACAAATCTGAAGGAGCAAGCAACGAGATTACATTGCAACAAGCAAACATCCCTCACGAGAGCTATTTGGCAACTTACGTGACCGCATTGGATTTGGCGTTGCAAGGTATCGTGAGCCCTTCAACGATTGGGATTGATGTGAAGAAGCTTGACAATGCTGAGGCTCAACGAGAGAAAGAGAAGACGACTCTATACACACGCAACACGATTGTTGAAGCGTTACAAGAGTTTATTCCTCAATTAGTGTCTATGACAATCAATAGCTTCAACGTATTGAATCGTAGACCTATCGAAGAGATTGTGGTGAACGTTCCTTTTGGGGAATATGCGAACCCTTCATTCGAGTCTCAAGTTGAGACCGTATCGAAAGCAAAAACAAGTGGCATCATGTCCATCGAAGCCTCTGTGGATGAGCTCTATGGCGATTCTAAGGACGAACAATGGAAGTCCGAAGAAGTTATTCGCTTGAAGTCTGAGCAAGGCATCAGCGAGGTCGATGAGCCTTATGTCAACACGGACTTAGATGGATTCAGCGTTGAAAGAGGTGATGAACTTGCTAGTGAGAATCATGAACAAGAACTACCAAATGAGAACGGATCAAGCGAAAGCAATGCTCAACATGAGTAAAGAATATTGTCCATTCGGAATCTATGCGGTCGAGAAAGACGGTCAGATTGAGATGATGAATTTGAAAGCAACATCGAAGACACAACTCAAGAAGATGGTTCGTGAGTATCGATTGAAAGGATTCAAGGTGCATTCGAATGGGTTATGATGTTAGTCGAGCATTTGAAAGAATCGAGAATGAATTGCTCGAGTCCATGACGAGGAATCTCAAGAAACACAAAGCGGAAGAAACTGAGCTTGGTATCGAATGGACTCAATGGCAGGCAATCCAACTCGAAGAATTACAACGATTTAGGCTCGAGGCTGCTAAGAAGTACGGTCTCGAGTTCAAGTCGATGAACAAGAAAATCAGAGAGACCATCGCCAATGCATCATTGCAAGGTGCGAGCGATGAGGAGCTCAACATTTTGAAAGCACTAGAGAAAGGCTACGTTCTAAAGCGTGAACGTGGTCTAAGTGCTGGATTCTTCCAAGCGAATCAGAATCGATTGGATGCGTTGATGAATGCGGTCGAACACGATATGAAGACAGCCCAAACCGCTGTCCTTCGATATGCGAACGACCAATATCGCAAAATCATCTTCCAATCACAAGTCGCAGCAAGTTCGGGAGCCCTCACCTATGAGAAGGCTGTGGACATGGCAACAAGCGACTTTCTGAAGAAGGGAATCAACTGTATCACGTATTCGAACGGTGCGGTTCACAACATTGTGTCGTATGCTGATATGGCTGTGAGAACAGCAAGCAAGCGAGCCTATTTGATGGGCGAAGGACAAAAGAGACAGGAATGGGGAATCTCGACCGTGATATTGAACAAGCGATTCAATGCGTGTCCATTATGTATGCCATTCGAGGGCAAGGTGCTCATCGATGATGTGTGGAGTGGTGGAAGTTCTAAAGACGGACCCTACCCACTCATGAGTTCAGCAATGGCGGCTGGCTTGTATCATCCTAATTGCAAGGATAAGCATTCGACATACTTCGAAGGCATAAGCTCAAAGCCCGAATCAAGGTACTATGAAGAGAAGCCCGTCATCAAGGAACGACAGCTTATTGAGAACAAGCTCAATCACGCTAAACGACAAGCGAAGAGCTATAATCGACTAGCAAAGAACAGTCTTGATGCTGAGAACCAAGAGGTGTATCGTGCTCGTGCTACTGAGTGGCGTGGCAAGGTCAAGGAATATCGAGAACAACTCAATTCGTTTGAAGAATCTCATGGATTGGAGTTGAAAGATGTTCTAAAACAAGCAAAGAAACATGATTTGAAAGTAAACATCACACCACAAGCCATTGAAAAAGTGCCGCTTGTCAATATCCCAACATTGAGTGATGTCGAAAACAGAAACATTCAACTAATGCATAAGCAATTGTTAGAAGATTCAATGAAAAATAACAATTCGAATGAAGTGGCTTATATACTCTCTAAGAATGGAGTATCTAAAGTATACGGAACAGAGAATACAGTTGACTTTGCAAAATCTCATGAAACGGGATTGCTCTTAAAACTATCTCCTGAAAGAAGTTTAGATGTGTTACATAATCATCCTAAAGGTTCAACATTCTCTGTGGAAGATATAGATTTCTTTGTAAGGACGAATTCAGTCAGAAGTTTAACCATTGTAACTAACCAAGGAAAAGTGATGTATTTAATTAAAACGAAGAAGGTATCAATACAAAAAATGGTTGAATCATTATACAATTTAACTTATTCAGATGATTTGACAGAAAATATTGATAAAATCGTCAAGTCGTTGTATACTCTAGGTGTAAAATACAAAGTGAGGTAGGTGCAACGAATGAAAAATGGATACGTTCTTGATGGCGGATATATCAAAAATCCAAAAGAACACTTTAAAAAAATATTAGAAGAATTGATTGAAGAAGAAAAACAAGAACAAAATCAAAAACAAACTCCAGCACCTAGCGAAAGCTAAGTGCTTTTTTAATGCCCAAAATTAAATAAAACCAATTAGAGTCACCCATCCGGAGGGTGGCTCTTTTTGGTATGCCCGAAGGCGTAAAACTACGAGGAGACACCTGAGCACAAAACTGAAAAAAGGGAGACACCCTAAAAACTGAGAAGGAGGGACATGAAAATGTTCAAACGCAAACTATTTTTCTTTGATGAATCGGCTTCGGCTGGGACATCAACAACACAAGATCCGCAACCAAGCTCAAACAATCCCGCTCAGAGTACTCCAGCGATTGATTATGAGAAGATTGCGAGCATTGTGGAAGGCAAACAAAAGGTCGCAGAGGATACAGTCTTGAAGAACTACTTCAAGAATCAAGGCTTGACAGGGGAAGAGATGGCTCAAGCTATCTCAAGTTTTAAAAGTCAAAAAGCCTCCGCCCAACCAGATGTGGCAAGCCTTCAAGAAGAGCTTCGAGTGGCACAAGCTCAAGCCCTTCAAACAAGAATCGAGAGTAACTTACAACTTGCAGCAATGAAGCAAGGTGTGGGCTCGAACGTGTTGCCATACGTTTTGAAGTTGGCAGATTCAACCAATCTCACGTTGGATTCTAAGGATGAAGACTATGAGGCTGTCATTGCAAAAGTCTTGGAAGACGTTCCAGCTTTTAAACCAGAAGCGACAGCATCGACAGGATTCACTCAAGTCGGATCCACGGGAGATGTCAAACAATCGACAACAAATGACGACTTGATGAAAGCATTTGGGGTCTTCAAATAATAAAACAGAAAAGAGGAAAATAATATGGTTTTAAAATACGCAGAACAATTCGCTCCAATCATCGAGCAAAAATACGCTAAGGAATTAACATCTTATGATTTATTCCAATCAAACAAACAAGTAAAATTCATGGATGCTCAAACAATCAAATTACCAAGCATCACATTGTCAGGCTACAAAGACCACACTCGTGGCTCATTAGGATTCAATACAGGCACAATCACAAACGATTGGGAACCGAAGAAATTAGAACATGACCGTTCAGTTGAATTCGTCATCGACCCAATGGATGTGGACGAAACAAACAAAGTCGTTTCAATCGGAAACGTACAAAGCACATTAGAAGAAGAACAAGCTATTCCAGAGAAGGACAGCTATGTATACTCTAAACTTTACAAAGAAGCTGAAACATTCGCTTCAAACGGGGCAACAATCTCAAATGAAGCTTTAACAGCTGAAAACATCTTGGTTCAATTTGATGAAGCAATGGAAAAAATGGATGAAGCTGGCGTTCCTGCTGCTGGTCGTTTACTCTATGTAACTCCAAAAGTGAACAAATTATTCAAAGAAGCAAAAGACATCCAACGTGTGATGGGCGTAACTGGTGAAGGCTCTATCAAGCGTACAGTTCACGACTTAGACGATGTGAAAATCATTGTGGTTCAATCTGCTCGCTTGAAATCAAAATTCAACTTCACAGAAGGATGCGTTCCTGCTGCTGATGCTAAACAAATCAACTTCATTTTAGTACATCCAACAGCTGTCATCGCTCGTGACAAATACTCTTACATCAACGTATTTGAACCGGGTTCAGACTCAAGAACAGCTGACAACTACTTACTACAATCACGCTTCTACATGGATGCGTTCTTAGTGAAAAACCGTGCGAATGGTATCTTCATCAACGCTCAAGCGTAATCTAATCTAGGAGGTATTTGAATGTATACAGCAGAGAGAGAAAACAAGGTGTATACAATCTCAGAGCTTGAGGTTGAATACTATCGAAAACAAGGCTTTGACATCTACAACAGCGAACACGAACTTCACGCTCGTGGTGTGAAAGCTTCTGTAAGTGGTGCGGTTTACAACGCAGCTCTTGAAGAAATTGAAAAATTAAAAGCTGAAATTGCGGAGTTGACTTCGAAGGGTAAAGGTAAATAGCCATGATATATGCTGATGAAACGTTCTACAAGAACGAATATCTTGGAATTCATACTCCAGAACAACTCAATCGCATCTTGAAGACAGCTAGTCAGCATATCGACACACTAACATTCAACCGAATTGTGGGGATGGGGTTTGAAAATCTCACTCCATTCCAACAATCGGTGATTCGTGAGGTGTGTTGCCAAATGGCTGACTTCATGATTGAAAACAAAGACTTAATCGAGACCGCTCTTTCATCGTATTCCATCAACGGGGTGTCGATGGCGTTTGGGGATAATTGGAATGTAGTTACATCGCAAGGAATTGCCTTGAGTCGTAGCACGTTCGAATTACTCAAACAAAGTGGACTTACAAGGAGAGTGATTTGATGCATTTTCCAAATTTAGTCTTACCACAATTTTGCAAGACCACAATCAAAGTCACAATCAACACGGAAGGAATCTCCGAGGATGGAGAGCCTATCAAAGCTATTGAGTTGGACTTGAAATGCAACTATCAAGACAGGGTCATGACGGTACTATCTGACCAAAAAAAGATTGTTAAGATTTCAGGCTCAGCCTATTTTTGTGGAGATATTGCCCCAGATTTGGCGACTTTGAGTGGTGGAAGGGTAAATATATTCGGAATTGATAGAAACATCGTAGATAGTCGAAAATCGAGAAATCCAGACGGCTCCGTGAATCATACTTACCTGGGATTGGAGTGATGAACGATGATTCATGCGAATAGTCGAGTGAAATTTGATTTCGGAGCAATCAATCGACTCAAGAAAGCTCAAATTCAAGCCTTAGAGCAAACGGGTGAATTTTTGCATACAGAAATCATCCATGCTCAAGTGGTCCCGTTTAGAGACGGAACATTGCAAGGTGAGGCGTTCTCAGTCGATTATTCGGAATCTGGGAGCGGTCGAGTATCTTTGACCCACTCAACGCCTTACGCTCGAAGATTGTACTATCATCCTGAATACAACTTCAATACGAGCACGAATCCAAACGCTCGAGGTAAGTGGATGGATGATTGGGCAGACGGACCTAAGACAGAAGATATCAAGAGAGCTTATGCGGCTTTCTATAAGAAATTATCGGGGGTATAGAGATGGTAACACTAGCAGAAGTTCGAGACTGGTTGAAGACATTCAACGCAGCTCAACACTACTACATCGGAAAGCTCGATAATAAACAACTGTATAGCATTGGAGTCTACCAACGAAAGACAAATCAAGAGCCTAGAATTGCGATTGGTGGCAGACAATTGGCAAGCTATGATGTGAAATCTATTAGTATTTTGATTCATCACAATCAGAATGCGAATGAAACTGAAAAGCGTGCGAATTATCTATACAATCAAATCCTTAAAGCTCGTGAGGTTGAAATTGGAGGCACTCCAATAAAAGTGATTAGGCTTTTATCCAATGAGCCTATCGATGTAGGAACTGATGACAATAACGTTTACGAACGTGTCATCGAATTAGATTTATATTACGAATTAGAAAGTGAGGAATAACAATGGCAGAAAAACGTACAGGGGTCTTTCCCGTATATGAAAACCAATTTCAAGTAAATACAGGAACAAAAGATGCTGCGACTTGGACAGAGATTAAGGAGCTTGAGAGCTTCTCAGTATCATTTGACAACGGTGTCGAAGAATGGAAACCATTTGAACACAAAGGCTGGGTTCGTCGTTTAATGACAGCTAAGTCAGTTACAATCTCAGTATCAGGAAAACGTCACGTTGGAGATGCTGGAAACGATGCAATCGCAGCAATCGCATTGAAAAACGGTCGAGATGCTGAAAAAGACTTCCAATGGACATTCCCAGATGGGGCTAAATTAGTGTTCAAAGAAGCTGTAATCAACATCAAAGACTTCGTATCAGGAGATAGCACAGCAGTTGCTCCATTATCATTCGATATCATGTCAAATGGTAAACCTGAATACACGCCAGCAGCTTAGAAATCACATTTTTGAGGGGTGAATATCGCCCCTCTTTTTTTATACAGAAGGAGGAATATGGAATGTATAAAGCACTTGTCAAGTTTATTGATGCCGAAACACTAAGAGAATACAACGTTGGAGATGAATTCGATTCAACAGGAATGACGGAAGAACGAATCGAAGAATTAACAACCGAAAAAAATCGAGTTGGAGTTCCTTTAATCGAAAAAGTAGAAGAGGCAGAAACATTCATGACTATGAAAGGTGAGGTATTTGAATAATGGCTAAGGTTATTAACATTACAGAACAATTGAACTTCGAGGATAAACCAAAACTTAAAATCAAAAACATAACGATTGAAGTTGATGATTCAGCAACAAATGCATTGAAGTTGATGGAAATCATGAGCAATGCTGGAGAAAATCCATCAATCAATGACCTAAATTCGATGTATCATGCGATGTTTAGTGAATCTGACCGAGCTAAAATTGACAAATTATCTCTAAATATCAATGATTTCTCGATTTTAATTAACACAGCAATCTCTCTTATCACTGGAGACCAAGAAGCGGGGGAATAAGTGAGCCATATTACGACATATTTGAAGATTGGGACTTGATGGTCTCGTCTTTTAGAACGCAATATGGCATATCATTCTATACTCATTCCTTCCAGGATATGAGATGGAAGGAATTTAGAGCTCTAGTCGCTGGGCTCTCCTCCGAAACTCCACTCGGTCGGATCATACAAATTCGAAGCGAGGAAGACCCGAAAATGCTCGAGGCATTCTCACAAGGTCAACATCGTATCAGAAACGAGTGGAGGAACAAGCGTGCTAAAGAACGTACTCAAGCAGAACTCGATGAGGTTCTAAAAGAACTTCAAAAAGCTTTTGCAGAGTGGTAATAAGGAGGTGGACAAATGGGAACTAAAATCGGGGATGTTGAATTGGGCTTGGTAGTGAATCAACAAGGATTCACGAATCAATTAAACGGAATCCAATCAAAAGTCATGGGGTTTGCTAAGATGCTCGCTGGTGCGTTTGCGGTAAAGAAGCTCATTGACTTCGGGTCCCAAGCAATCAAGCTCGGGTCCGATTTGAATGAGGTTCAGAACGTAGTCGATGTCGCATTCCCAAAAATGTCGAAACAAGTTGACGAATTCGCTAAAAATGCAATGTACGCATCGGGATTGTCCGAGACCATGGCTAAACGCTATACGGGGACTTTCGGTGCGATGTCCAAGGCTTTTGGATTTAGCGAACAACAATCCTATGAAATGGCAACAGCCTTAACAAGTTTAGCTGGTGATGTGGCTTCTTTTTATAACATTAGTCAAGATGAGGCTTACACGAAATTGAAATCTGTATTCACAGGTGAGACCGAAACATTGAAAGATTTAGGGGTCGTAATGACACAAACAGCCCTTGATGCATACGCAATGGCGAATGGATTCGGCAAGACGACCGCTGAGATGTCTGAAGCGGAGAAAGTGGCTCTAAGATTCGCATTCGTTCAAAGTCAATTAGCTCTTGCAAGTGGTGACTTCGCAAGGACGAGCGATTCATGGGCGAACCAAGTGCGAATCATGAAATTGCAATTCCAATCGTTCATGGCATCGGTTGGACAAGGGCTCATCAACTTATTCACGCCTGTGATTCAAGTTCTTAACTTCCTACTAAGTAAACTCTTAACTGTCGGGAACGCATTTAGGGCACTTACCGAGCTCTTGACAGGAAAGAAATCGCAAGCAGGTGGTGGAATACAAGAGACCGCCGATGCTGTCGGAAACCTTGCAGACAATATGCAAGGGGCTGGCGGTGGAGCTGGCGACATGGCTGATGCTATGGATGGAGCTGGTGGAGCTGCTGACAAGGCTGGCGGTGCTGCTAAGAAGGCAGCGAAAGAAATGAAGTCCTTGATGGGCTTCGATAAAATCAACAAACTATCCGAACCGAATGACGACTCTGGTGGCGGCGGAGGCGGCGGTGGTGGAGGTAAAGGCAAAGGAAAAGGCGGCGGTGGTGGCGGAGGCGGCCAACCAAAAGGTGCTCAAGTTGACATGGGCAAGATTGCCGAAGGGGACAACCAATTGAAGAAATTCTTCGAAGACCTCTTTGGTCGAATTGGTGAACTCTTAGCCAAATTCAAAGCTGGATTCGATGCCGCATTCCACTCCGAAGGTTTGGAGAGAATGAAAGTGGCTCTCGAACGAATCGGAGCTACCCTCCAAGAAATTTTCACGGATCCACAAGTCGTTCAATCGTTCAACACGATGCTTGATAAGTGGGCGTATATGTGGGGACAATTTGTCGGTTCAATCGCTTCTGTCGGAGTGGGAATCGGTGTATTCCTTACTGAATCGATTGCGAACGCATTAGACAATCACAAAGAACAAATCAAGCAAGCTCTCATCAAGTCCATGGATGCTCGTGGAGATATGTTTGAAGCAGCTGGAAACATTGTCCAAGCATTAGGCGATGGAATCTATAAGATTTTGACAAGCGAAGGAGCAGTCAGAATTGGAACAGCAATCGCAGGGGCATTCATTAGTATCTATGCCGATGTGTCAGAAATTGGCGATAAACTAGGAAGAGACCTCATGAAAGCGATGGAAAAAATCATCGGGAAAAACGCTCCAAAACTTACTGAAGCAATCAACACAGCATTGAAAAACATTGCACCAATTTTTGAAACACTCGAAAGAGCTGTCGGAGATGTCGGTTCGATGTTTAAACGTGTGTACGATAATAGTATCGGACCGTTGATTCTTCAATGGGGTGATATGATATCGGGATTGGTTGGAACGATTATAGATGGATTCAATAATCATGTGAATCCTATTCTTGAGAAAGTCGGAAAAGCATTTGAAGATGTATACAAGCAATTTGTGAAGCCTATGATTGATTCTCTAGGCAATGCCATCTCAAGCATTGCGGAAGCTATAAGCAGGATTTGGACAGCACTTGAACCACTATACAACTTACTTGCTAGTGCATTAGGTCCGATTCTTGGAGTCATTGCTGGCTTGCTAGGTGGACTCTTGCTTGCTGCAATCGCTGGAGTCTCACTCGCATTGAAAGGCTTATTCGACTTCTTAAGTTGGATTTTCGATATTCTTGGAAATGGTGTGACCGCAATCGCTGAATTTGCTGATAAGGCAATGACAGCAATCCCAGAAGGCTTCCAAGCTGCTTGGGATGGTATTGTGGCAATCTTCGGTGGAATCGGTCAATGGTTTGCGGATCGTTGGAATGACATCGTGACAGCATTCAGCAATGTAGCAACATGGTTTTCAACGATGTTCACAAACGCATGGAACAACATCGTGAATGTATTCAAAGCAATCGGTCAATGGTTCAAGGATAGATGGAACGATGTGGTGAACGCACTTTCGAATGTGGCTTCATGGTTCGGAACGATGTTCAAGAATGCATGGAATGGAATCGTGAACGTGTTCAGCGTGGCAGGTTCATGGTTTAGCGGCATTTGGGGCGGTATCAAGGCGGTGTTCTCTGGTGTGGTTGAATTCTTCCGAGGAATCTTCCAAGGTGCTTGGAACACGATTACGAGCATATTCTCAACGATTCCAAATTGGTTCAGCAACATCTTCTCTAAAGCATGGGCAGGCGTTCGAGATGTATTCTCGACTGGTGGACGAATCTTCATGGGAATTACTGAAGGTATTCTCGGAACATTCAAGACGGTCGTGAATGGTATCATCGGAGGCATCAACCGAGTGATTACAATTCCATTCAACGGAATCAATGGAATCCTTGATGGGATCCGTGGAATCAGCGTGATGGGTGTGAGTCCATTTGCTTGGATTGGTAGAATCAGCACTCCTCAAATCCCAATGTTAGCTCAAGGGGGATTCGTTAAAGCGAACACTCCACAACTTGCAATGATTGGGGATAACAAACACTACGGTGAAATTGTGGCACCTGAGAACAAGATGCTTGCAATGGCTCGTGAAGCTGCTCGATTATCGAAAGATTCGAACAGCAGTGCGGAAGTAGTTGCTTTACTAAGACAATTAGTCACATTAGTGGCTGGAATGGATTTGAACATCGATGGCGAATCTGTTACGAGAAAGATTTTCGATATCGCAAATGGAATCCAACAAAGAACAAATCAACCATTATTAGACTTTTAGGAGGTGCATAGAGTGAGCGAAATTACAGTCAATGGAGTTGCTCTTGCATCTCCTACGTCTATATCAAATAGCGATGAAATCATTTGGAGCTCGGGGACTGGTCGTAGTGCGAATGGTCTTATGAGCGGAGATGTTATCGCAAACAAGAAAACAATTCAAATCTCTTGGGGAATCTTAACTCAAGATGAATATAACGCCATTCGAAATATCCCAAGCGGATTCTTCAATGCGGTCGTGCTAGGTCAATCAATTAGAGCGTATCGAAGCACAATCACGGGAACATGTTTGGGAACGTTTAGCGATGGCATAACTTACTACAACGATGTATCCACATCGTTCATTGAGCAATAGAGGTGATGAAATGCTGGAAACAACTCAAGAGTATAGAGATGCGATTGTGTCTGATGTCCGAGTGATTCACGCCTCATTCACGCTCAACAATCAGACTTATGATAAGTCACATCTAAAGAAAATCGAACATGATGCTTCCATCTCTGGAGGCTCATCGTTCGTACCCGGTGGAACATTCATCAATTCGCTATCTGTCGAACTGAATCAGATAGTCGAAGGAATTGAGGAGATGATGCCATCAACAGCGAGCCTCGGAGTTCAAACAATTGACGGTCAAGCGGCAATGTTGCCCCTTGGTCGTTTTTTTGTGACTGAAATCAAGCTCGACCGTAACTCAAAAATTACAAAATTAAAACTTCAAGATGAATTCGTGAGATTGCTTGGACAATACGATAGCAAACTTTCGTATCCAACAAGTTCACGAGAAGTCTTTCAAGAAATCGTGACGATGACTGGAATCCCTGTAAGTGATGCAATCAATCTCCCAGATGTGTCCATTAAGACCAAATTGGAGAAAACAACATTCAGAGATGCCATCATGTATCTCGCTCAATTGGATGGAACATTCGCACGATTCAATCGTGATGGCAAGCTTGACTTCATAGATTTGAAGGCTACAACGAAACAAATCACGAGAAGCCAATATGGGGCTACTGGATTGGTACGAGACGAAATCAAATACAAACTTGGCTCGATTGAATGTACTGTCGATAAGACCAAGATTGTGTCGGGAAATCGCTCGGGGAACAAGATGGTTCTCAAGAATCCATGGATGACTCAACAATTGCTCGACCGTTTATACAACAAATATCGAGATTTGAGCTTCTATCCATACGAATTGACATGGCGAGGCGACATCGACACCGAACCCGGGGATTGGGTCTCAATCTATTGGGGCTCAGAGAATACACGATTCGACATTCCCGTGTTCTCACATCACATCACATTCGATGGTGGATTGAGTTCCAAGACGAATGCAAAAGAATCGGGGCAATCTCAATCACAATACAAATATCGAGGACCCGTCCAAGAGAAACTTGACTACATTGAAAGCCTTACGACCAAGATTGGTCGCTTGTATTTGGATGAGGCTGAGCCTATCAATCCAAAAGAGGGCGACAAGTGGATGAAACCGAGTGGTGGATATGCCATCATGTATGAACGTGTAGACGGTCAATGGGTCCGTAAGGTGGACACCGCTGATTTGAATAAAATCATCGAGACCATCACGACCGATGAAGTTATTGCTAAGAAGATAAGTGCTGGATTGATTCAATCATTAGAAATCAATGCACGACAAATCACAGCGGGCTCTCTCGATTTAAATCGCATTTCTATCACGAACGGATCCAAGCCAATCATGGAAGTTCGAGACGGAAAAATCTATTTTGATGTATCGAGTGTCGAAGACTTCAAGAAACCAATCGAAGAAGTTAAAGCAAAGCTCGAGTTAAAGGCTGACAAACTTATCACAGAAGACCAATTAAAGCATCTACAAGACCAACAACTTGTCATGATGCAAGAGATGAAGGCGAAAGCAACTCTTGAGACGGTCTTGGAGTGGAAGGCTAAGTATGAAGCGTTCGTAAAAACGAATGAATCAGAAAGAAAACAATCCCAAGATGACCTCGTGGCACTATCACAACGGATGATTGGGATTCAAAACGACTTAGGCTCTATGACAGCTATTTGGAACGCTATCGACCGCAATATGAAATTCGGGAATGAAGGGCTCTCAATTGGGAATCCACAAGGAGATAGCTCGATTCTTGTATCTGACAATCGAATTTCGATGATGAGTGGTGGTCGAGAGGTCATGAGTATCTCTCAAGGTGTCATCCACATTGACAATGGGGTGTTTACAAAATCAATTCAGATTGGATACTATGTGGAATCTCAATACAATGTGAATCCAAAATTCAACGTAATTCGATACGTTGGTCCGTAGGAAAGGAGGTAAAAAATGGGAATTCAATACTTCGATGGGAACTGGCACACTTATATTCGATATGAAGTGAGCACACTCTCTCAAGACCGTGTGGCGAACACTACGACCGCACGAGTAAGCTTGTACATCGGGAATGACCCGGGAGGATATGAAATCCAATTTGACCCGACCTACGGGGCATACATGGGAGTACAACTAGCAGGTCAAAACAAGTACTTAAAAATTGAGCATCTCTTCATCAAGGGCTCAGAGCGTTCTCTTGGAAGTGTGGACTTCACATTCACACATGATGAAGATGGACAAGCGACACGCAAGATTCTCTTGTGGTCTGGCTCAACGAGTGGCATCAACTATGGTGGATGGTATTTGGGCTCAATCGATACGAGCTTCACACAAACGTTCGCTAAGATTCCAAGGATGTCGAAGGTCGCATCCGTATCTGGAACGAGAGAGCTTGGACAAGAGCTCACAGTCACGCTCGACAGAAAGGTCGAATCCTTCACGCATCAAGTTTGGTATAAGGTTTGGGGTTCTGATTGGTACGATTTAGGGACAGGGCTTGGAACGACAGTCAAATTCACACCATCGCCCGAAAACGCAAGAAAGAATGTGAACGTGGCATCGAGCACATTTGACATTTGTGTTCGAACGTTTGATGGCGACAAACAAATTGGTATTGATGAATATAGCATTGGATGGTATATCGGACTCCCTAGTGGCACACAACCAACACTTGAGAGCATTGAGCTTGTCGATAAGGCAAAAGCAACCAAAGACATCGTGGGCAAGAATACGTTCGTCCAAACGTTCTCCGAGATGGTCGGAACGTTCAAGGGAATGGAGGGCACTTACGGATCCACAATCAAGACATTCCATGCTGAGGTCGTGGGTCAGAAGATGGCAATCACCTCAAATGGTGGCACATTCCAATTCTTCAAGAATTATGGAGATTACAATGTCGAAGCGTATGTCATCGATAGTCGTGGGCTCAAGTCCAATGTTGTGACCGTACCAATCAAGGTGCTTCAATACTTCGCTCCAATGCTATCGTTTGAAGCGGTTCGAGGTGGTGGAGACCAACAAACGATTGTTGTTCGAAGAACAGCCAAAATCGCACCACTTATGGTCGATGGGGTTCAGAAGAATCCAATGCGTTTGAAATTCAAAGTCAAGCCCGCTTATGACGGATACTTCACCGACAACAAAGGCGGAGGAGTTGATTCACTAGTCATCAACTCACTCACGAATTCGAATTCGGACTTGTTTGGGACATTCGCTGCTGATAAGGCTTGGATTGTCGAAGGGACAATCTCGGATGCTTATGCAAGCTTCACATTCACCGCTCCAATCGTGGGTCCCGAAGAGGTAGTTCAATGTAGAACTCCAAAGGGAACAGGATTCGGGAAGGTGTGGGAACGAGGCTCAATCGATGCGAAGGGTGACATTTACTCACACAATGAGCTCGTACAAGTCGGAAGATTGACTCAAATCGATGGTAAGTCCATCAAGATGACAGGATCCGCAAATGACTTGATGAAGACTGGGATGTTCTACTCTCACGGGATGAGCGACCTTCCTTCAAATTTGACGGGCTCTCAATTATATGGATATATCCAAGTCAATACACATCCAAGTGATGAGAATTACGTGATGCAAACTTATACACCATACGATGGCAATGTCATTTATATGAGACGAAAAACGCCCATCACAGGATGGCATCCTTGGGCACAATTTACACCTAGCAACATTCCTCTGTTTGGTGAATGGCATGATGCTCCTCTTATAAATGGATGGAGACATTATGGTGGCAACGATACGAATGTGCAATACCGTAGAGATTCAGAAGGAAGAATCTATTTGAGGGGTAGTTGTCAAGGTGGAACATATATAAATCGTGGCGGAACGATATTCACGCTTCCTAAAGAATATAACCCGAAAAAGAAAGTCTATATTCGAGCAATTACGGGAGATTATCAAGATTGTTATTTGATTCTATCTCCTGAAGGGGAGCTGTACTGCGCTAAAGATAACCAAGTACAAAGAGATTGGTTATGTTTAGACGGAATTATAATCTAAGGGGGCAAAAATATGAATTTAGAACAAGCAAAAACTCGCAAGACTCAACTTGAGAGAGAAGTTGAAGTCGCAAAAGAAGAAATCTATACATTTTCGATTGATAAGTCGAAGCTTGAGCAGCAAGCTCAAAATCTTCAAGACAAAATCGAATTTAAGAGTCGAGACCTCAACACCAAGCAACAAGAAATCAACACTCTGGCAACAGCAATCGAGGTCATGGAACGATGATTCCATTCTTCTCTGATGCGGTCGTAATCGCTGCGATAGGCGGTGTTGTGAGCTTGATTACGACTAGAATATCAACCCAATCCAAGAAACAAACAAATGAAATTTTGAATCGATTGGATGGGGTGACTGAACAAATCCAAGATGTGAGAATGGATGTTCAGAAAGTTGAGAGTATCGGAAACGACAATCGAGAAGGTATTCGAACCGTGGCGAGATTTAGACTATATGACACAATGTCGAAAGCCATCGAACGTGGATGGACAACAGTCGAAGAAGCTCGTGAAATTGGCAAATTATACCAAGCGTATGTGAATCTTGGGGGGAATGGAGAAATCCATGACCTACATGAAATCTTCTTGAGATTACCAATCAAAACAAAAACAGAAATCAAACAATTAAGAGAGGATGTTTAAAATATGGAACAATTACAAGCAACAATCATCAACGGAATCGTGAGCGTGTTAGTAGTGTTAGTAGGACTAGCATTCACAGGGTTGAAAGGATTCATTCAAACTAAAGCGACCGAATTGAAAGCCAAAACGGATGCTAAGAACTACGAGCTTGCAAAATCAATCACTCACACGGTCGTGAATGCGGTGGAACAAATTTTCAGAGATGTCCACAATGCAAGTCAAGACAAATTCCAAGTCGCTTTCGACAACGTAACGAAAGAGCTTGAAAAAGCTGGAATCAATTTGGATGATGAATCCAAGAAGGTATTGATTGAATCTGTCGTGAATGGATTCAATGAATTGAAAAATATTGAAGGCTAAGAATACGGATCCACAGAGGGCTCATTGCGAGTCCTCTTTCTATTTTGAAAAAGGAGGAACGTATGGAGAAAATAATTATTAAACATTTAACCATTTCATCATCGAGTAGAGGCGTTGAAAGGTTAGAACATGAGATATATAGCAAGGACAAAGGCACAGCAACATTCAAGTTCACGACCGATGAACTGACAGCCTCGAAAGTTCTTTGCTTATTTTATTTTAAGTACACGAAACGATACAAAACAGTTGAGGCTGCAATAGAGGGCAATACGATTACAGTTCCATTCGATAGCTCACTAATCACTACTGATGAGCCTGTTGTGGGATATATCTATTTTGAGAAGGTAGAGAAATCAACGGATGTTTACTCATTCTTATTCAATGTACGTGTTAGTGAAATTGATAAGGCTCAAGAAACACCACTAATCGAACGCAAAACGGGGCGAATTGTGAATGTTGAGAGCATCGTAACCAAGCAAGAACTTGACGAGCTTTTTGCAAAAATCAAAGCTCAAGGTGGAACGTATGACGATAGTGGATTGCGTGTCGAGATTTCGCAAATTTCGAGCAAAATTGAGGCTTTAGAACAAAAGACGGATAAAGATACCATTTACGACGACACGCCCTTAAAAGCCCGTTTAATGGTTTTAGAAGGCAAGACAGAAATCAATACACGTACATTAGTCACTAAACAGGAACTTGAAAACAAAAATTATCTCACGCAACATCAAGATGTTTCACGTCTAGCAACCAAAGACGAATTAAGCAATCTAGTAACTAAGCAAGAATTAAGAGATAAGAACTATCTTACTCAACATCAATCGTTGGAAGATTACGCTTTAAAATCTGAAATTCCAACACCTTACAACGATTTAGAGTTAAAAAAACGAGTTGAAAATTTAGAGAGTAAACCTGATTTAGATACTTCAAATTTTGTAACAAACGAGGTATTAAATAGCAAAGGTTATCTTACACAACATCAGAGTCTAGAGGGTTACGCTAAGAAATCAGAAATTCCTCAAGCATATAACGATACTGAAGTTAAACAAAGACTTTTTACTATTGAACAAAAAGGGGAAAGCTACGCAACTAAAGAACAACTTGCATCTATTCCTAAAAATCCTCAAAAATTGAGCATCGCTGGGAACGTGGTGACTTTGTCCGATGGTGGTGGAAGCATCACACTCCCAACTACCGCAGCAACACAACCAAGTGGCACTCCCGGTCAAGTTCATGAATACGAAATCCATGGAACAGGAATGCCAAATGGAAAGGTAACCGCTCCTGTTGGAACAACGTATGTCGATACAGCTGTTACAAGTGGAGCTCTTAAATGGATAAAGAGACAAGGAAGTGGAAATCAAGGATGGGAAGTATTGACTGGTGACACAGGTTGGAGAACGTTGAATATTAAATCTAAACTCGGAAACTCATATCTAAAAATTAGACGAAAAAACGATGTAGTTACTTACCAATTTGGTGGGCTTTCTTGGGGTTGGTTCGGCGTTATTCGTAGAGGTGGCGTAGGATACGAGGCTCAAGGGAGCGACAAAGAACGAAATTGCTACATTCTAGGCTTGGGCGGTGTTCCTGTCGGATTTCGTTCAGAATCTAGCCTTATTGGTGGGATTTACAACGACAAGGGAACACCCTATGGCACTTGGTACTTGGGAGGTTATGGCGACAGTAATATGTTACGTTTCCAATTTACTGACCCCGTGCCAACCGACCGAGACATCGGCGACATCCGAGTGAGTTCGATTTCGTATCTCACAAGCGAAGCGTGGCCGGCAGTATTACCATAATTTTAAGGAGGAATATATAAATGGCAACAGCAAGAGAAGTACTTGATTTTATCGTCTCATTGGCGAAGATGGGACAAGGTGTGGATGCTGATGGCGTATACGGGACTCAATGTGCCGATTTACCAAATTACATCGCATACCACTATTTTGGAAAATGGCTTTGGGGTAACGCTATAAACTTGCTCGATTCTGCGAAAGCTCAAGGCTTTGAGGTTATTTATGAAGGACCCGGCGTAGTTGCAAAAGCAGGGGATATCTTTGTGAAGCATTTTGTGGCAGGAGATGGCATCGATTACGGTCATACAGGTTTAGTCATTGAAGATTCTGATGGCTATACACTAAAGACCATCGAGCAAAACGTGGACGGGAACTGGAACTATTTAGAGGTGGGTGGACCCGCACGATTCAGCTCACGAACTTATGATGGCATCGTTGGATATATTCGATTCCCTTATGGATCCGATACAAGCACACCTGTTCAACGAGAAGGATGGATTCAAGATTCTGTTGGTTGGTACTTCAAGAATCAAGATGGAACATATCCATTCAATGCTTGGAAGAAGATTGATGGGAACTGGTTCCGATTTAACAAGGACGGATATGCTCTCGACAACACTTGGTATCAAGACGAACAAGGCTTCTGGTATTGGTTGAAGCCGGGTGGCTATATGGCTATCGGATGGCATAAGATTGGTGGCAAGTGGTACTTCTTCAACGAGGTCGGAGAGATGAAGACTGGTTGGATTCGTTACTTCGACAAGTGGTACTATTGCAACGAATCAAATGGCGATATGATTTCAAAAGAAGTTCGCAAGATTGGTGATGCGTACTACTATTTCAACGAGAATGGAGAGATGCTCGAAAAAGCATCGGTTCGTGTTGATGAAAGTGGTGCGATTCACTTCGAAGAATAAACAATGAGCCTACCTTTCGGGGTGGGCTTTTTTTATTTTGGGGGCAAAATGGGGGCAAAAAAATCGCTTGGTTCGTCATTAGGTGTTCTTCACTCGACTTGTGAAGCCTTCAAAAATACTATAATATCAACAAAAGCTCGCTTCTTAAACTTCGACAAATGTCCCATACCTCATCCGTAACTTACGTGGAAAAGCAGCACGTATCCAAGAACGTAGACGATAAAAAACACACGAAAAGCCTTGATTTATCAAGGCTTTTTCTTTTTGTCTATTTTTCTGTGGTTTGATATTTTTGAGGGAAAATTGTTTTTGGGGGCAATTTGGGGGCAAGCTTTTCACATATTTTGGATTGCATTATATACTTCATCTTTCATCTTCTTAGTGATATGTAAGTATATAGATTCAGTCACTTGACTGTTCTCATGCCCAACTCGAGCTTGAATTGAATAGAGTGGCAATCCCATCTCAGCAAGCTTCGAGATATGCGTGTGTCTGAATATGTGAGTTGATATGTTCTTGTCGATTCCCATACGCTCTCTATGTGTCCGTAGGAACGCATTTACAGCTGTGATTGATAGTGGGGTGTGTTTAGATGTCGTGAAGATGAATCCTTGCTTGTTGCCCTCTAATTCTTCAATTTGAGCAAGAATCTCGATGCATCTATTTGGGAGCGAGACTGAACGAATCGATGCGGTCGTTTTTGGGGAAGTGCTCGCATACACATCCTTGATTTTCAATTTCTTGTATTCTAGCGTTGAAGATACGTGAGCGATGGGTGGCTCTGATTTTAAGTCAATTTTGTCCCATGTAAGGGCAAGAGCTTCACCAGCTCGCATCCCTGTCATGTACATCCATTCGAAAAACATCGCATATCTTAGATTGAGTTTACGGGTATATTCAATCAAACGATTGTATTCATCATCCTCCAAGAACTTGTTGGGGTTCTTCTTAGATTCTGTTCGAGCTTTATATTCGATGATGCAAGATTCGATTGGATTCGTCTCGATGTATTCATTTTTTACAGCGTATTGGAACAACTTGTTCAAACGTGACTTATAAGTGGATGTGGTGGCGTTCGAGATGTTTCTTGTATACAATAGATAGTCGAAAAATCGATTCAAGTCTTGAGTTGTGATTGTAGTGATAATTCTATTTGAATCGATGAATTCTTCAAATTCTTTGTATTGTGTCTCTACGGACAAGAATGTGGTTCGTTTTACGTTCTTCTTATATATTTTCTTGTATTCCTCTATGACCGAATGAATCGTTCGACTATCCACCACAACATTCCCAAGTTCTTTTTGAATGGCATTCGCAAGCATCTCTTGAGCTCGCTTCTTGGTCTCACGAGTCTTGTTGTTGAATGTTACTGATTTTCTACGCCATTTATCAAAGCGTGGGTCATAGAACTTCTCGCAATAGCGATAACTGATGCCATCCTTCCCATGTCGTTCTTCTATATACATAATGAACCTCCTATAAAAGAACCTTTCCAATTACTGATACTTTCTCAGCATCCACAATCAAATCCTCATACTTTGGATTCTCAGACTTGAGAATAACATTCTTCCCATCACGATAGAGATACTTGCACGTAACCCCTTCATCTTCAACTCGAACGATAGCAACCTCGCCATCTTCGACCGTTGGTTGATATCTTAGATATACTTCAGAGCCTTTCTTGATTACAGGTTCCATCGAATCCCCTGTGATTTTAACCAATTCATTCGCACCATTAGGAACGATAGAAGAGGGAAGTACGCCCATCTCTGCATCCACATCATCCACATGTATCATGGATCCGGCAGCAGATTGACGACCACGAACGAGATAAACCACTTTTTCTTCTTGGATTCCATTTTGTTCATCTAATTGATGCGAAGCGAATTCGTATACTTTAGATTGTCGCTTGGAGTCTAATTTGTTGTAAATTATTGATAACTCTTTGGAAGTTCGTTTGTTGCTGCTCATATCAAATAAAACTTGTGGACTTATTCCAAAAGCTCGACAATATTTCAATATATCTTCTTCATCGATATCTCTTTTCCCTTTTTCGTGTTGTGAAATTGTATTTTGTTTAAAACCTGTTAACTTTCCGAGCTCGGATTGTGTCATTTTATGATTTAATCTCAATTTTTTAATTGATTCACCTAAAATGTTCATAATGTAAAACCTCCATTTTTGTTGATTTGATAACATTATAAAAGTATGAGATAAAAAATGCA
>ENA-OWND01000615-OWND01000615.1-metagenome-genome-assembly--contig:-NODE-615-length-24652-cov-22.977233_pt1 | contig 24652 bp, 23 predicted proteins | sample MGYA00245342_ERZ651119 | MGnify/ENA primary metagenome ERZ651119 (study PRJEB26857, sample SAMEA4031756) | metagenome | biome: human; feature: oral; material: saliva | place: Philippines | collected 2014... | reverse complement strand
CAAGGAAGTCTTGCCATGTCATAATCTTAGTGAAAATCATCAAGATAATAACAATTAAAGCCGTTGTAGTTGGGTTTACTTTGAATGTAGAAGCACCAATCCATAGTACAAGAGCCAATACAGAAATCAAGGCCATGAAGATTTCACTACGTGTCATAGAACCTAATTTCTTGTATTCATCTTTTGCCCATGCTGCAATTTCAGGGGAACCTTTTACCTCTGGTTTGCAGAATACATAGGTCAATAATGGTGTGATGATGAACAAAATAAGACCTACTGGCAAGAATGCAAGGAACCATGTGCCCCAGTTAGCAGCTACGATACCAGATTTAGCAGACAATTCTAGAGCCAATGGGTTTGGCGCTGCGCCAGTCAAGAAAATAGAGCTAGATACACATGTAGTTGCCAATGCTACCCAGTTCAAATAAGAACCAATTTTACGAGGGTTCTTATCTGGATAGGAATCGAACATTGGGCAAATACTAGATACGATTGGATAAATCGTACCACCGGAACGAGCCGCATTACTTGGAATGAATGGAGCCAACACAAGGTCAGTAATAGCAATGGCATAACCAAGACCTAAAGAGGACTTACCAAGCTTTGCTACCAAGAACAAGGCAATACGACGGCCAAGACCAGAGTTTTCATAACCAATACCGATCATGAAAGCTGCAAAGATCAACCATACGATGGCATTAGAGAAACCACTGAGGCCCCAACTGATAGCTTGTGCATCAGTAATCGCCTTTGCTACACCAGTTGCTTTATCTACAACAGGTGCAGGACCTACTTTAAACAACATAGATACGGTAACTGCAATGATACCGATAAAAGCTGGTGGCATTGGTTCTAAAATCAAACCTACCACGAGGCCCGCGAAAATACTTACGTAAATCCAAGAATTTGCGCTAAGGCCTTCAGGAGCACCGATGAGCCATACAAGAATAGCTACTACAAGCGGTGCGAATAATTTCCAATTCAACTTCATTAGAAACTCTCCTTACTACTTCAAAACAAAAATTGCAAAAAAAATGCTTGTCTAGTATATCAAAATTTTTAATATCAGTACATAACATAAAACATAACAGTTATTAATAGATACTAAACTTTTTATAATAGGTTTTATTAAACTAGTCGTTTTTAATTTTATGCAATATAATATAAATATCGAAAATTATTAATTTAATGCAATTTACTAAAAGGATTTAAATGAAACCATTTATACATTACATAAAACCATTATGGTTTCCTACCATCATCGTATCGATCCTTTCGTTACTCACTGTGGCAGGTACATTATATATACCAACGCTAACGGCCTTTATCATCAATGATGGCGTACTCCGTGGCGATTTAGAAATGATCACTAGCTCTAGCATAAACATGCTTGTTGTGGCACTATTAACAGTATTATCCGCAATCTTAGGTGTTGCTATGAGTGCTCACATTTCTGCCTCTATGGGCAAGGAACTGCGCAATGATTTGGTAAAAGCCTTACAATACTTCTCCCTTCGAGACTTCACACACTTCGGTACTGGCACCATATTGATGCGCACAAGCCGAGATGTAGAGAAAATTCAATCCGTTCTCGGTGAAGGATTAAATATGATTCTCCCTATGCCCCTCATGATTTGTGTCGGCCTCGGGCTCACCTTCTATAAAAGCTGGCAACTCGGCCTCGTCATTCTTGCCGTTATGGCTTGTATGATACTTACTATTATCTTTATTGAAAGCCGTGCCTTACCACTGATTAAGGCGATGCAACTCAAATTAGATGATATTACAGATCTAGTTCGAGATCATATCGTTGGTATGCCAGTGATTCGAGCTTTCAACAGAAGAACCTATGAAAACGAAAAAGAAATTAGTATTTTTACAGAAACGGCCCAACTCAATAAGCGGTTGCGCCAAACCTTTGCCATCGGTTTACCGACCATATTAATTCTATTTAATATGAGTACCGTTGCCATTCTTTGGGTCGGTGGCTATAACGTCAGTCTAGGTTCTCTACAAGTAGGTGACATCATTGCCGTTATCGAGTACGCTAACCTGATTCTCTTAAGCATGCTCATGGCCATTTTCGTCATCATCGACATTCCAGAAGCCATCGTATGCTACACCCGTATTCGAGAGTTGTTAGAACATGAAAACACAGATACATTCCCTGAACCATATAATGACAGTATTACCACTTCAACTTCTCCATCTGCAAGGCATGACACTTGCCAAGAGGAGAACAAAAATACTATGGAAAATCCAACTGCAACTGATGATATACCACTTTTAGAGTTCCGCAACGTTACGTTCCGTTACGATAATGCGGAGTCTCCTGCGCTAGAGAATATCTCCTTTACCGTACATCATGGCGAAACCTTAGCCATTATGGGCGATATTGGATCTGGTAAAAGTACCATTACCAATCTCATCCCTCGCCTCTTCTCCATTGAGTCTGGAGACATTCTATTTGAAGGCAAATCCATCTATGAATGGAATGTGGATGACTTGCGTGCCCGCATCGGCTATGTGCCACAGCGAGCTTACTTATTCACTGGCACGGTAGACATGAATGTGCGATATGGTGCAGCACCAAAACAGGAAATTACCGCTCAAGATGTAGAAAATGCGTGTCACCTCTCTAAAGCAGACGAATTTATCAATCGCCTTGAAGGTGGCTACCAATATATGGTTGCTCAAGGGGGTACTAATCTATCTGGAGGCCAGCGCCAACGCCTAGCCATGGCTAGAGCTCTTGTGCGCAAACCAGATTTATTTATATTCGACGATAGCTTCTCCGCTCTGGACGGCACCACAGAACGTGCAGTTCGCACAGCATTGCACGAGGAGTTACAAAAGGATAACCGCCCTGCCCTCATTTCCGTAGAGCAAAAAGTAAGTGCTGCTAAAAAAGCAGACCATATATTAATCATCAACCGTGGTCAAATTGCAGGGTATGGCACTCACGACGAATTAGCAGCAACCTCTACAGTATATAAACAAATTTTAGCATCTCAGGAGGTGACAGCATGAGCCCATTACACCGCTTCCTGATGGAGTCTAAAAGCCAATGGGGTTGGCTAGCACTACTCATCTTAGCGCTTATTACGGCCGCTATGTTTGAGGTATCAGCTCCAGTATTACTTGGCAAGGTCGTAGATGCTATTGTTAGTGGCTTGCAAACAGACCAAGACATTAATACAATATTCGCCTCCATTGATACTATTATTCTCTGGCTTATTGCCATTTATGGGGGCCACGCCTTATTCACCTACTTTGGCGAATACATGATGGCCTCTATCGGTTCAAAAACAGTACTCGCTTTACGCACACGCATGAGTACTCATTTATACTCACTACCTATCGAATACTTTCACGATCACCAACGTGGGGATTTACTAAGCCGTCTCACCTCTGACTTAGATGCAGTTGCAGAAACCATAGGTGAAGGCGTACCAGGTCTTGTATCTGCCATTATCGGCATTATAGGTGCCACGGCTATGATGATTTGGATAAGCCCAATGCTAGGCATCTCTATCATCGCCATTATATGTATTGGTATCCTATGTTTAACATGGCTCTCTAAACGGGCTCGTCGGGTCTATCTCAAAAACCAAAGCGCCTTAGGTGCTTTCAACAGTGGCATAGAGGAAATTGTAGTAGGAAAACCGATTATCCAAACCTTTGGCCTTGAAGAAACTACGACTAACCAAGTAAATATTCTGAACGACAATCTATTTAAAAGTATGAGAAGCGCGGCTTTCACCAGCCAGCTAGTAGAACCACTCGTTAAGTTTTTAAATCAAATTACCTATTGCCTCGTTGCTATTCAAGGGGGTCTCATGGTATTACGTGGTTCTATTTCCATCGGTGATATTCAAGCCTTCTTCCTCTATGTAGGTCAAGTTTCGGACCCTCTATCCCGCAGTTCTTATATCCTCACCAAATTCCAAGAAACTTCTGCAGCCTTGGGCCGTATTTACGAAGTCATTGATACACCATCTGAAATCGATACGGGTAAGAAAACATTAGGTGATACATCAACACATAAAGGAACTATAGATTTTGAACATGTTGATTTTGGCTATACGCCGTCCAATGTATTTATGAAGGATATCAACATTCACATTCCTGGTGGCTCTATGGTGGCCATCGTAGGTCCTACAGGTGCTGGCAAATCCACATTGGTAAACCTTATTATGCGCTTCTATGACATTATAAATGGCCGTATCACCATCGATGGTGTCGATATTCGCGATGTATCTCGTGAAAGCTTACACAACACGGTAGGTATGGTATTACAAGATGCTTGGATTTTCACAGGTACTATCGCCGATAATATTGGCTACGGCAAACCAAATGCTAGTCGTGAAGAGATTGAATATGTTGCCAAACTTGCCATGGCAGATCACTTTATCCGTACCTTGCCAGATGGCTATGATACAGTTCTCAAACGTGGTGGCGATGACCTATCGCAAGGCCAACGCCAGTTAATCACCATCGCTCGTGCCTTCTTGGCGGATCCAACTATCCTCATCCTAGATGAAGCCACGGCTAACGTTGATACTCGTACCGAGGTAGAGGTTCAAAAAGCCATGAATACCCTCCTCAAGGGACGTACAAGTATCGTCATCGCCCATCGCTTGTCTACAATCAAAAATGCGGACTTCCTACTCGTAGTAGAAAACGGCACCATTGTGGAACAAGGAACACATCACGAACTAATCGAACGCGGTGGTCACTATAAAGAACTCTATGAAAACTATGCAGCAGGAATGAGCATTTAGCAAGCTTAATACTATACATGATTTAACAGCGTAAATTCTATAAATAAATAACGATACCGAATATAACTCCTTTTTAAGAGATATATTCAGTATCGCTATTTTCATTATATAGTTAAAATAATTAAAATATTAAAGTATAATTAACATTCAAGTTTAAATTATGTAAAAATTATCATTAAGTCCTCTAACTCCTTCTTCGTTCTATCTCGAAGGTTATCAAAGGCTACTAGTATAATATCATAATATACCTTATCAGTCTTAAAGAAATTAGAATAACTAGTCACCTTTAAAGCTACTTTATTCAGATTATAACAAACCGTTATCGTTTCTACTATCAAATCAAAAAGTTCAAATAGTCGTTTTTCAAAATCATCTGCACGATATGAGCTCATAAATAACCCTGAAATATTGTTGTCACATAAAAGACTTTTATCACTAGCATCAATAACAATGCCTCGTTTTTTCTTTAATAGATATAAAATCGTAGCAATTACAGCTAGTTTTCCATTATCTGCAATGCCATACTCCTCGTGTCTATTCTGCGCATTAATATCATCAATATTATCAGGAAGATTGTTGGCTTTTCTATTCAGATACTCTTTATACAAATCTGCTAATTTTACTAAGTCATATAAAGTATCATAGTCATGTTTTATATTTTTGAAAATTCGATTATAAATTTTATTGCTACTAAATAATACCTTTTTATTACTACGTGCAGTCCCCGGATGTTGTAATAGAGCAGCATAAATTAATTGCCCTAAATATTCATTTGTAACTCTTTGCCATTTATCTAAGCGGATTTGATTTTTAGGTTTAACTCCTCGCTTGATTTCTATTGCTAATTTATTAGCATTTCTTAATGCTTTATCTTGTAGCAATTGTTGTTCTGGTGCATTAGCTTTCAGATCTCTTGGCTTAATAGGCTTTTGTGAATTTGATGCTTCAGAAACCTTCTGAATAAATCGTCCTTCAATTTTATCATCTTCACTTAATGCTTTTATCACTTTACATGATAAATAAAAATCAGTATTTTGTGATACTTGACTAGACTCACCAATCTTAGTTGTCGTCTGAGCGCCATTAATGATTGAAAAACCATAAAGCTTTATTTTATTACCATCAATTATATAATCTTCACACCCAATAGTAATACCATTATTAAAATACCAAAAGTTGATACGTTCCTTAGGATCATTAATTGTCGCTTTAATTGCATCGTCAACACTTTGTTGCTTAATATATTCACGTAAATTATAACTAAATAAACCTTGTTTCCCAAACTTCTGGTATAAACGCTTTAATGAGCTAGCCTTAACATTGACTATAAATCCACCCTCGTCATACATCAAAAGATTAGAAGCCTTATCAATCTCAATTTCACCTTGTGGAACAAGTTCACTATTGGTATTAATTGAAGCCTCAAGCTCCTCAAGAGAACGCAAATCATAAATCACAACTTTATAATCGACACCAATAGCTTGTTCAATATCAAGACTAATTTTATTTAAGGTATCTTTATCAAAAGTAGTATTAGTCACAATGACAATTTCAATATTTTTATTATCATCAAGTAAATCATAGGAATTTCTATAGGTTTGAATTAATTGCTTAGAATATCGCCCTTCACGATCATCATCAAAATCCTTTATCGTTTTTTTTATAGTTGTTACTTCTGCTAAAATATCCTTCGATGTTAGCTTATCGGTGGATTTACCTTGAATCAAATACATCGTGGATGAGTCAGTATAAATAAAATCTATTCCACCATCGTTGGCACCATCTGTAAAATTAGACTTAATATCAGAGCTAGAAATAGAATTTTTATAAAATAATATAGATGCCGCTTTTATTGTAAAAAGATATTCATAAGTCAATTTTCCTTTTGTTGATATTACTTGCTCCGCTATAGGCTTAATACTTGAAACATCTAACCCCATAATGTCCCTCCAAAATCTAATAAAACAAACTCATAGTTCTCTTTTATTAGATCATATTTATGCGTCAGGATCAAGCTATATAACTTCATTTCAAGCAAGGGGGAATAATTGGATTGGATTGGATTGAATTGAATTGATTTGAGTTATATTTATAAAACAAATATCCAAGTCTTAATTTAATCTTATCTATATCGATTAAATAGATATAAGGATCCTAAAATAACAGGCGCTCCAATATAGAGTCCTCTAATTGTTGAATTGCTAAGCGCTTTAAAGTTTCAGCAGATTCACTTTCATAAGGATTCTTTATTGTAGATGTCGATGTAGTGACTGTTTTTCCTTCAGGTCCATATTCTGATGCAGCATATTTAAAAGTATCAGAAATCATACTAATTAGGAGTGCAGAACCCAAACGAGATGGCCAATGAGATTTAAATTTACCCGTATGTCCTGATGCTCCTAAATTATCTACACCAGGTGATTTAAGTGTCACATCAATCCCATCAGGAGTAATAATTCGATCCCAAATAACTGCTAATCTATTTCCTGTTGGGTTACTTGAGCCATACTGTCCCATTACTTTAGATCCCTGTGGTAATAACACATACTTACCACTAGACGAATAAACTGGTTCTGTAATAAGACAAGAAGTAAACCCGGCGACTTCCGATACAATCTTAGTCTCTAAAACGCAACGTAAATAAGTACCTTGAAGCAATAGTTTATCCCTATTATGCATATAACGAATTGCATTTACTTGTATAGGAGTAGTAGATGTCGTATTTTCCAGATCTCCTCCTTGCACAAAAGATTCACTATTATCTGCACTAGGAATTCCTCCTCCTGGTATTTGACTCTCAATAGGTACCTGCATCTGAATTTGAGGTTGTTGAGTTTCTTGATTAATGGTAGGAGTAGGTATCTCCGGCATATTAGTTTTATTATCAACATTTGAACTATTATTCTCTTCATCTGACAAAGGAATAATAGTTTGATTATCAATAACTTGATGAGGTTCAGGTGGAGGTAAATCAGGTACATTTACAACCTCCGCTCTTGTAGGTTGTTGAACTTCCTCAGGCTCACTTATATGGTGATAAGCGAACGCCCCTAACGCGGTCATTCCAAATCCTGCTAAGATAATGAATATAACAGCTTTCTTATTTACTGCCATATCCATAGGACTATTTAATTGGGGAGCATTTTCTTCCAAATTTGCCAGCTGCTGTTGTTCATATTGATTTTTATATAAGTTTTGTTCACTCTCAGCGTGGTCAATCTGATTGTCTTTTTTTATAGAGTTATCATTATATTTTTCTGACATTATTAATTTCTCCTTAAACCTACAACATCATTCCCGTGGCGTAAAACTAAAATGGGATAGGTACCATGGATAACGATAACGTTACCCTCAACATTACTGTTTAGTACAAATTCTTCAGACCTTTCACTTTTTCTTCCATAAATGGTAGGAAAGTCACCTGTGAATTTGCCCTTATTTAAATATATGTAAGTAAACCTTCCATCATCATATATCTTTAATGGAATTAACCATTGGGATTTCTTATCAGCAGCAACATCATAGTTTGTATTGTAGTTTCTTGAAGGATCAAGCTTAAGACTATATCCAGTTAATGTTTTAGGCTTTAAACCAAAGTCTGTTGAGTCAGGATAATTGAACTTAATCTGATAATTAACTCCCTTTCCTACTGCTTCTGATAACTTTTTCCAATTACCTTTAACGACTTTAAGTTCAAAAATGTATTGATGGGCTTGAGTACGAACAATCAGATTAGTATCAGCCATTTCTACTTTGGGGCGTAAATAAAAAACATTTTCTCTTCGAACTAAATCCCAACTACCGCTTAATCCTGAACCAAAATCTTTGATCTTTTCTCTTGGATCTAACTCGATTTGAGTGACTAGTCCCATTGTTGTGTAAACAGGATAAGTTTTATTTTCTTCAAATAAATATTCTTGAATAGTGGCTGCATTCAATTGCTCTTGGAGAACACAAGTTGACAGAATTACAGTAACTAGACATCGTATGATTTTTCTAGACATTATTTATCTTCCTATTGAGTAACGGAAACTGAGGTAGAGGATAGAGGTTCAGCAGTATTTCGAACAGGATCTTTAGCAGAATCACCAGATTCAATTTGAGAATTTGATTCATTGAACGTTGAACTAGTAGGAGTAGTAAAGGTATCGTTTCCAAAATCCTCTCCAGAGGCTGCTGTGCTAGCATCCGGGTCAACTCGATAGGATAAGACTTGAAAACCAAGCGGATTTTTTAATCGATACTTCTCTTCCATTTTTAAATTATTTTTGTAAGTGTATGTCAGTGTTGCTACATTGCTATCAATAAATCTAGACACACCAGTACTCTTATTTAAGAGAAAACGTTGAAACCGAACAGTTGCACTTGAATTACGGCCATCGGATATACCACTATCATTTAAAACAATGCTAAGAATTTTCACACGTATAGATTGTGAAGATCCATATAAGTTGAACGGACTATTAGGATTACTCTTATTCATTAAATTACGGTAACTGTCAGAAACTTCAGTAGTTGACATAGAATAAACAGTAGCCCAATCATTATCATAAATAATTTGGCTATCAAAAGATTCTCTAGCAATAATGAAATAAGAAATATTACTTTTATTGACTGCCTCATTTCGTGTGATAGTCATATCATTCCAGTTGCCAACTAACTTTGCTACAGTAGATTGACCTGTGTAAATATCAGCCATAACCAAATAAGGCTCTTTTTCCTTTAGTGGAAGAATGTAAAATAATCCGCCTAATAAGCATAATGATGAAAAAGTAGACACACTTGCAATTATCCATGCCCTTTTTTCATTTTTTCTTCTGATATCTACTAATGTATTTTCGAAATCTAAGGACTTCTTTAGAGATAGTTGAATATTGCCATCTTCAGATTTTTTTCTTTTAAACATGATATTCCAATTTAATAAAGTAACAAAGTTAACACCTTAATGGTTTCGCTCAACTTTTTTTATCTTTTCGTTCACGGCAGTAGTTTTAGTAAGAACGCCTATCTTCTTATGAGCCATAATAACATTATTCTGTAGATAAAACGTCATATTTTTATCTGAATAAAGCTCAGTTAACTCACTCAATGCAGCTTGCAAATCAACGTTACGAATATTTTTGACTTTCTTGTATAACGTAAAATCAGATGAATGATCATATATCACCGAGACCTTAGCTTCCTCCCCCCATCTCTCGAGCAAACCTTTTACCGTAGTATCTAGCTGGTTTACCTGATAAAAATGTGGTCTTATTAAAGGAATCTCAGTAATCTGATCAGATAATTGATTCATTGGCTGCCAAGATTTAGGCAAATTGGGTGCAGAATGAGAATTACAGCCCTGCATTAATATAATTGTTCCAATTGTAACTATCAATAACTTTCTATAGTATTTCATCATCAAAGCCCTATTTTCGAAAAGTCCTAGAATAAAAGCAAAGTTTTACAATGCATTGTAAATTATGATTTACATATTGCTTTTTTTTATAAAATCCTTGTTAAGCATTCTAATGTGTGATAAATTTCGCGTCAATACGTTAGCTTAAATATTTCCTATTGTCATGATTTTTCCTTGCTCAGACTTGGTAGTTCCTCAAAATATAATGCAACATGTCGTTCGAGTTGAGTCCTCAGGAAACCCTTATGCTATAGGTGTAGTGGGTGGGCGACTTCAACGACAGCCACGCAACCTTAAGGAAGCAGTTGCCACTGCAAAAATGCTTGAGCAGAAAGGGTATAATTTTTCTTTAGGAATTGCTCAAATCAACCGATATAACATGAAAAAATACGGTTTGCATTCATATGAGCATGCGTTTCAGATATGTCCAAATTTAAAAGCTGGCTCCTTTATTCTAAAAGAGTGTTTTGATCGCTCAAAAAACTGGGGGAACGCATTTAGTTGTTATTATTCAGGTAATTTTGTTACAGGGTACAAGCATGGTTATGTGCAAAAAATTTTTGCTTCAATGAAGCAAATGGCCTATCAAACTTCACCATATTCAATTGTAAAAAAAATGCCATCTAAGGCTACGCAGCCTTATACCGAAAATACTTCATCAGGATTGAGTATAACTAAAGACTACAAAAAACCTTATATAAGTAGTAGTTCCGTAAAATCAATTGAGAAAGGGCAAGAGATATCCTTTCAGAAAGGTATAGATGATCATACAGAAAATTATAGAATAGACAATGCTTTTGTTTTTTAAAATTTATTTATGCTTATTTAATTTCAATATTCATTCGAGTAAAGTGATTTAATATGAAAAATTCAGTATTAAGAAAAAAGAATTGGTTTAATGTAGAAAATATTGCCACTGTTGGGTTTATTGCTGCCGCTATGCTTGCTCCGACTATTGGATTTGCTGCTGATGATTTTACGTCTTCATCAGGTGGGGCATGTAAGTTTATCAAAAATGTGCATACTGTTTTGAATCTTATGTCTGTCGCCGTAGTGACGATTGCAATTATTTTTGCAGGTTATCAAATTGCATTTGCCCATAAAAGAATTGCCGATGTTGCCCCAATTCTGATTGGTGGCGTTTTGATTGGTGCTGCAGGTCAAATCGCCAAAATGTTAGTTGGTAATGCAGATTCTTGCTCCGCAGGCACCACATCTGCAATGCTTCAAATTATGCAATTTTTTGCATAATCTCTGAACTGCATAATCTCTGAACTACGAATATGCAAAAAAATATTGTTTTTCGTGGATGTACTCGACCAGCTACGTTTTTAGGTGTTCCCTATATTCCTTTCTTCATTGGTGCAGGCTCTGGTTTGTTGATGGGTATGTATTTCAATATGTTTTTTTTATTGACTATACCATTTATCATTCTAGTAATGCGGCAAATGGCAAAACGAGATGATATGATTTTTCGTCTTCTTGGATTACGCTTAAAATTCCGTGTAAAAGCTAAAAATCGTGAAGAGTTTCCGGATATATGGTGTTTCTCACCTAATGAGTATCGGCAAAATCCTCCAAATAAATAAAGAAAAACAAGCTCCCGATAATATTTATCGGGAGCTTGTCGGATACCTTAAGATTACGAACAAAAAATGTTTACTCCTGACGCATCTATTAGCCAATTCGTATCACTTTCCACCCATGTCTCACCTACTATTGTCAAAACTAGTGGCGGCGACTATCTAACAACGTGGCATCTTGCCGGTCTGCCATTTGTTGGTCGTGAAGAATGGGAATTGGAACATAAGCACAATACTTTCAACCGCTTGCTACAATCCCTTCGTGCTCCTGATTATGTTAATGTCGCCTTTTGGGTGCATGACATTCGTCGTCGTCGTGGCATCGATTTAAAACCGAAATTTGGTGAATCATTCAATCAGCAACTTTCTGACCGTTATTTTGAGCGTTTGTCTCAAGAAAAGCTTATGAATAATGAGCTTTATCTTACACTTATTTATCGTCCTATAGTAGATGGTAAGAAATTAGTTGATAAATCCGGAAATGTCGAACGGCTAAAAGCCGAACAAGAGCAAGCTGTTTCCAAACTTAACGAGTTAGCAACAAACCTTGAGGCTGTTCTTAAAGATTACCTTCCCTATCGTCTAGGAATGTATGAAGGAAATAATGGTACTGTTTTTTCTGAAACTTTGGAATTATTTGGCTATATTCTTAATCGTGTAAACGAGCCTGTTCCTGTTCTATCTGCCCCAGTGTATAACTACTTGCCATTAAGTCGCCACTTATTTTCATCCAAAACAGGGGATTACATCGTACGTACTCCTCAAAATAAAAATTACTATGGTGCAATGCTCAATCTCAAAGAGTATCCGGATGGTACTTTTCCCGGTGTATTGAATGGACTCAAATATTTGGATATGGAATATGTCGCCACACATAGCTTCAGCCCTATGAGTCGTTACGATGCAATGAAAACTCTGGAACGTACCCGTGGTATGATGATTTCCTCAGGTGACAAATCTTTTACACAAATTGCCGAACTAGATCATGCAATGGATCAGCTCGCTTCTGGTAATTTTGTATTAGGTGGATACCATTTCAGTCTAGCAGTTTATGCTGATTCTCAAGAGCAGCTTTCCCAAAATATCGCTGCCGCCCGTGCAGAGCTCTCTAATGCCGGCTTTGTTACGACTAAAGAAGATCTTGCAGTATGTTCAGCATACTATGCACAACTACCGGCTAATTGGAAATACCGCACCCGAATCGCTAATTTATCCTCATTGAATTTCCTCGGACTTTCTCCATTGCATAACTTTGCTACAGGGAAACGCGATCGTAATCCGTGGGGACAGTGTGTGACCGTCCTTCAGACTACCAACGGCCAACCCTACTACTTCAACTTCCATGCTACACATGAAAGTGAGGACTCCGAAGGAGAAAAAGCGATTGCTAATACCATGGTAATTGGTAAGTCTGGTACCGGTAAAACAGCCCTGATCAATTTCCTCTTGAGTCAGGTTCAAAAATATGATCCCAAACCAACTATTTTTTTCTTTGACAAAGACCGAGGTGCCGAAATTTTTGTTCGAGCCTGTGGCGGTACCTACATGGCTCTAGAAAGTGGGCAGCCAACTGGTTTTAATCCCTTCCAGTGTGAGAATACTGAAGCAAATGTCCAATTTCTTTGCAACCTTATGAAACAGCTAGGAGGCAAAACACACTATTCTGCCTCTGAAGATGACGATATTTTACGTGCTGTCCGTGCCATCCTTGATACCCCTCCACAATTACGCAGCCTATCGAACTTCCAGAAATCTCTGCCGAATACCGGAGATGACTCACTTTACGCAAACATTCGGAAATGGACTCGCGGCAATAGCCTAGGCTGGGTATTTGATAACCCTGAAGACAAAATTGATTTTGCAGATGCCAACATTATCGGCTTTGACTACACTGACGTGATTGAAAACCCACAGGTGCGTGATCCTGTCATTGGCTATCTTATCCACCGTATGGAAGAACTGATAGATGGTCGCCGTTTTATCTACGTCATGGACGAGTTTTGGAAAATTCTTGATGGTGAAGGTGGTTTGAAAGAATTTGCCAAGAACAAACAAAAAACTATCCGTAAGCAAAACGGTTTGGGTATTTTTGCCACACAGTCCCCTGAAGATGCCCTTAAGAGCGATATTTCAGCGGCACTAATTGAACAAACTGCCACAATGATTTTGTTACCTAATCCAAATGCCGACAGAAAAGACTATATTGATGGCTTGAAATTGACAGATTCGGAATTCCAAGTTGTTAAAAGCCTTGACGAACGCAGCCGGTGCTTTCTCGTTAAGCAAGGTCATGCTTCCGCTGTATGTCAACTCAACCTACGCGGCATGGATGACGAGTTGGCAGTAATTTCTGCCAGTACGGACAATATCGACATCATGGATCGTATTGTTAAAGAGACAGCGGAGACAAACAATACCACCATTAGCAAGGTAGCTCCACAAATGTGGTTGGATCGCTTTTATGCAGAGCGGAAAGGCTCAGGCAAAAAAGCAACAGTTGGCGTAATACGCAATGGAGAGTAAGCAGCCAAATTATCTAAGTAAATAGTTTCGATTACCTAAAAGTATATTTTAAAAAACCGATACACAGATAATTGAAGGATAAACATGAAAACAGTAAAAACAAAAAGCAGACTAAAACAAACTGCAGCATCAATGATTCTCGGAATGATGTTATTCCAAGCAGTGCCTGCTCATTCTACAGGGTTTCCTACATTCGATGGAGCAGCAGCAATAAATGCAATTCAGCAATTATGGAACTGGAAAACCCGCTTGGAAGGGCTTGCTCGGACTGCATTATCTCAGATTCCTGGAGTGAAGGAATTTATTGATGCGAATCAGAAGGGTGAGATTCAAGCCCTATTTGAAAGACGCAAGAAAACATGCCGTAGAATTCGAGAAAATAATCAAGTATCAGGTACCTATTGTCTAAGAATTGTAGAATTAGAGGAAACAAAATATAAAGTATTGTCTGAAATGGATAATGATATGAAGAATGAATTCAGTGCTGTTGAAAGTGCCATTAGCCAGCAAGCTTCTTTTGCCAATTCAAAAGGTATGATGGGAGCAATAAAAGGATTTGCATCATTTGCTTTTTCCAATTCTACGGGCAAGGCAGAATCATCTGAAAAAGAAGTTCAAATTCGCTTACAAGCAATAGAAAGTAAGTTTAGACGATACGAAGGCCAACTTAATAGGATAGATAGGACTATTGAGCAATATAACAAAGTGCGCAAACTGATCACAAAAGAGCAACTAAACGGTAGTGGGAATTTAAATACCGCACTTCGAAAAGGCGTTGCCGCGTCATGGCTTGAGATGAAGGCAAAAAAGTTTAATGATGATGCTAAAAGCAAAAGGGCGGCCACCAGTCAAGACCCAAGATTTCAAAAATTCTAGGTCAAATGACCGATTAGTGTTTTGACGTCGTCTGAAAGCATAGTTATTTTTAAACACATTAAAAATTTAGGGTGGTAATTCGCCCTAATGACTAACATGAGAAAGCTATTACATCATGCTGGATTTATTTCTCTATACGGGTGTGCGCGATTACATCTACGCCCGTATAAGCTTTTTTACTGAAAAAGTATTATCCCAAAACCTCACACTTGCTTTAACAACCGTCCTCGGACTGCTTACTCTTTGGGTTATGGTTCAGGGGTATCTGATTGCAACGGGACGCTCCCAGGAAGGTTTAAAAGGCTTTGTTTATAACTTAGGTAAAAGTTATTTTATCGTTGCAGTTGCACTGGGGGTTGCGGCAGGCAGTAGTTTCGGCGTTCGTGTCCTTACAGAAGATTTAACAGACGGTATCAGTCAAATTATGAGTGGCGATAGCGATTTGGGCAGCGAATGTCTGCTTGACCGCTCCAAGGCGATTAGCGGCTGTAAAATTGATTTAAACCTGAAAACGACCCAAACTATCCTATCCAGCCTATCCGCAATCGATACGGCGGAAGACGATTATCTTGAAGAAAAACTGGGGCAAGCCAAGCTGTTCGCAGGTATCGGTACAGCAGGCCCGGCAATCGTTGCAGGAACGATGCTGATTATGTTCCGTATTGCCATGGCTTTGTTTATCGGCTTCGCCCCTATCTTTATTTTGTGCCTCCTATTCAAAAAAACCGCGCCTTTGTTTCAAAAATGGCTCTATTATGGTTTGGCGACCATATTTTCTGGCGTAATGCTGGGCGTGATGACGGAGATCAGCATGGATTTGGTCGGCAACCTTTTTGGCGGTACAGAGGCGGGGGGCTTTATCGCAAAAGTCATCGGAGGCGGCAGTCAAGCTGCGATTATGGATACAGTAAGTCAGCAGTTGGGTCTAGGTCTGATTCTCTCTACTTTGTTAATTACCGTACCACCTATGGCAGGATTATGGTTTAATGGGGTGATGGGTACCTTTAGTGCTTATGCGGTTATGGGTGTTGGTGGCGCAAGCAGGCAGGAAGTTCCACCTCGTTTGGATGGCGGGGCGAGTCGTCAGGTTAATAATCATACTGAACGGGATTATTTAAGTAACTCCAGACCTGATATACATAATACCACTCAGCAATATGCAAGAAAAATAGATTACGGTTCAGTGCCAAATGGACCTACTGATACCACAAAGACTACCGGGCAATCTGATATGGGCGCAGCAGTAAAAAATCTCCCCAATACATACTACAATCTGCCTGTTAAGGAAGAAGACAAAATTTCTGACCAAAAGAAAGAAGTGAGATAACCATGAAGAAATTACTTTATATATTTTTGGGATTTATTAGTCTCAATACTTATACTGCAGGCTCGACTTATGATGCAACCAAAGGCGCGCTACAGAACGATCCGATCCTGTGTCAATATGGATACAATCCCAACTGCGGCTCCCGCACTCAATATCAGGAACAGCAGCCTACAGAAATTATTGACGTTTATGTTCCGTCAAGATACGGCGCATGGGCGCTTAACCCTAAAACGGGTATTTCGGCAAATGCAATCAATGCCCCCTCTCTTGAAGTTGCAAAGGAAGGAGCGATTAAAACCTGTGAACAGGGGGGTAATGCACCCTGTAAAGTATTTGCCTGGGTTGAGAATGGCTGTCTCGCCGTCGCACAGGGGAGTAAAGGTAAAATGCCAAAAGCGTACCCCGGAGGTAGTAAACATCGTTACCGTGCCGAAGCTGAAGCATTGAAGCAATGTCGAGATGCGGGCGAGCCAAAATGTAAAATTATCGTACCTGAAGGCTGCTCGCTGCCGTACCTTTGATAAAAAGGTCGTCTGAAAGGTTTCAGACGACCTCCTTAACCCTCTTAACCTCTGATTTAAAGAGCTAAAAACATGAAAACTTTTTCCACCCTATTTGTGACCGCAGCCCTGATTCCTTCTTTGGCTTCAGCCTTCTCTATAGACTCCCTCAATCCCGTCAAAATTAAAAACGATGAGGAACGCCTCGCCTGCGAAGCCATTATGTGTCTTTCTTCACCTGGTAGTTCCCCGGCTCAATGCCATCCTTCACTACGCAAATATTTTTCCATTAAATTCAAACACGGACATGATACCTTGAATGCCCGTCGTAATTTCCTAAAAAAATGCCCTGTTTCCAATAATAAGGAAGTCAGCGGTATGATTGATTCAGTTGTTCGATAATTATTAATGGTATTTTAAAAAAGTCGTCTGAAAACTTTTCAGACGACCTTTTTCTTCTTCCTATTCAGTGGTATTTCCACTCAAAAGTATAGTGGATTAACTTTAAACCAGTACGGCGTTGCCTCGCCTTAGCTCAAAGAGAACGATTCTCTAAGGTGCTGAAGCACCAAGTGAATCGGTTCCGTACTATCTGTACTGTCTGCGGCTTCGTCGCCTTGTCCTGATTTTTGTTAATCCACTATACTATCGGGTTGTTGATTAGATAAAATTTTATCTACCCAAATCATATTCAGATTTTAGACGTACTTTCTAAATATGATTTGTCAGAGTCAATTTTATCGTTACCTGATATTAATATTTATCCTGCAATCTACCATCCTGCATGGTCATTACCCTTTCAAACCGTACCGCAAGCTCATCATCGTGAGTAACAACAATCAGGCTCGTATTTAATTCTGTTTTCAGATCCATCATCATGTCCAAAATGTTTTGGGCATTTTTTCTATCTAAATTACCTGTCGGTTCATCAGCCAGAAGGCATTTGGGGCGTGTAACTAAGGCTCTTGCGATAGCGGCGCGCTGTCTTTCACCTCCTGACAGTTCGCTTGGACGATGTAATATCCTTTGTTTCAATCCAACTTTTTCGAGCATATCGGCAGCTTGTGTTTCTGCTTCCGCTTTGTTTTTTTTGCCGATTAAAAGCGGCATCATTACGTTTTCAAGTGCAGAGAATTCAGGCAGCAAATGATGGAATTGGTAAACAAAACCCAGATAATTATTGCGCAATTCTCCCAGTTGTCTTTGAGACATATTGCTTATATCCTGATTCATCAGGGTAATTTTCCCCTCTGATGGTTTGTCCAAACCGCCTAAAATATGTAAAAGGGTTGATTTACCGCTACCTGACGAACCGATAATACTGATACCTTCTCCTTCTTTTACTTCAAGATTCAGGTTTCTCAATACTTGTACATTTAATGAGCCGTCCCGGTAACTTTTTCCGATATTTGTGCATTTCAATACTATATTGTTATTCATATCGTAAGGCCTCCGCCGGTTGTGTTTTGGCTGCACGCCAACTTGGATAAAGTGTGGCAAGGAATGCCAATCCTAAAGAAATACAGGAAATAACCGCCACATCCCGCATGTTTACGTCGCTGGGCAAATAGTCGATAAAATAGATTTGCGAGTTGATAAGGTGGACGCCGAAAATTTTTTCAAAGAATGCAACGATTTTGCCGACATTCCAACCGAGTAATACGCCGCATACCACGCCGATAAGCGTTCCAAAAAAGCCTGCAAAAGCCCCTTGTACCATGAAAATTTTCATAACTCCTGATGGCGCAAGACCCAATGTGCGCAAAATGGCAATATCGGCTTGTTTCTCCGTTACCGCCATCACTAAGGACGATACCAAATTGAAGGCTGCAACGGCGATAATCAACGTCAGGATGATGAACATCATGCGTTTTTCCAACTCTACTGCTTCAAAGTAGCTGCGGTTATTGAACGTCCAGTCTCTAACCCAAATTGAATCTTTTTTGGAAGGCGGGATTAAATTTACAGTAAACGAGGGAGCATTTTGCGGATCAGCCAGTTTCAGGCGCAGCCCGCCGAAATTTTCACCCAATCTATACAATACTTGGGCATCTTGGATATGCGTCATCGCCAGGGAATTGTCTACTTCATATACGCCTGTTTTGACTAAGCCTACGACGTTGAACTGTTTCAGACGAGGTACGACGCCTGCGGGGGTAACATTGCCCTCAGGGGTGATAACGGTAACTTTTCCTCCGACTTCCGCGCCTAAAGCTTGAGCCAGGCCTTCTCCTAAAATAATATCGAAGTTACCGGGTTTCAGACTGTCGAAACTACCCGCAGGCATATCTTTTCCATAATCTACAACATTCTTTTCTTCGGATGGTAAGATACCGCGGATTTGAACCCCTCTGACTTCCCCCGCATTGGCAAGTAAGGCTTGATCGGATATGTAAGGCGCGCTTGCCAATACTTCTTTTTTATCTTTGACGATTTCACGAAGGTTTTGCCATCCTAACCCATTGCTATTATCGTAATAACCGATTTCAGCATGGGGGGCGACATTCAGTAACTGCCCTCTGATTTCCTTTTGAAAACCGTTCATTACAGACAGTACGGTAATCAGAGCGGTAACGCCTAATGCAATACCGATAATTGAAATCATGGTGATAAACGACATGAATCCATTGCGTTTTTTCGCCCTGAGATAGCGAAGTCCGATCCATGTTTCCAAAGAAACCATCCGAATGCTCCAATGTATGTTGAAAATCGAATATTGTACCGTAAAATACCGCCCTAGTCCGAGTCATTCCGATAAGCCGACATCCGTATGTAAATGCCGACGGTCAAATTGCCAAGTACCGTAAATTTCGCCCTGAAGCTTGCATAATCCGTCATATGGCCTTATTCTGAGCAAACGGTACACACTACCGATATTAAAAAAGGAAACAACCTCATGAAAATCAGTAAAATTTTGGTTTTGCCCATCATTGCTGCCGGCTTGGCTTTGAGTGCCAATTCATACGCAAAAGAAATCAAAATTAGTTCAAATAACACATCTTACTCTGATGCAGACGTCCAAAAACTGGCTGCGACTGCAGTCGGGATGGGTGTTAAAGAGCCTGTCAGCCTGAATGCGGGTAGCGGGATTGTTACCGTATCCGGCAACAGCGCGACAACCTGTACATTTAAAGTCGGCAGCGGTTCGTCTCCGCAAATTCAAGGCGTAAGCTGTAAATAATTTATCCGATTGATTTCGTTACATCATTTTTTCATAACAAAGGTCGTCTGAACATTTTCAGACGACCTTTGTCATTGTTAGCGTTGATTGCCCTACTCTTCCATCGAATCGGTTTTCAACATACGCCGTTCATATACTGCCTGTGCCAAAGTACCAGCATCGACGTATTCAAGCTCTCCTCCTAAAGGAATGCCTCGCGCAAGGCGGCTGACTTTATAGGGCAAAGGTTTGAATAGTTCTGCCAACACATAGGCCGTCGCATCACCTTCGGCGGTAAAGTTGGTTGCGATAATAATTTCTTCCACTTCGCTGTTTTGCAGGCGTGCAACCAGTTTGTCTAAAGAAATATGAGAAATATCCATACCTTGGGCAGGACTGACCTGCCCCATTAAAACGAAATAAAGTCCGTCATGGCAATTGGCTGTTTCCATATTGGAAACATCGGCAGGCATATGGACTATCATCAACCTGCGGGGATCACGGTTGGCATCCGAACAAATCTCGCATAAATCACTTTCACAAAAATTGTTGCACATCCGGCAATGCTGAACCTGCAATAAAGCGTATTGCAAAGCCTCAACCAAATTTTGGGCTTCCTGCCGTTTATGCTGCAAAAGTTGATGTGCCATCCTTTGTGCAGACTTGGGACCGACATTGGGCAGAACTTTCAAAGCGTTAATCAGGCGTGTCAACGCATCGGGTGATTTACTCATTTTTTCAGACGACCTTTGAGGGCTTTGTAAACGAAACGGTCGGGAATATCCGACCGTTTGCTTAAAATGTGCCGTTTTATTCGGCAGAATTATCCAGTTTTTGCGAACCTTGAACCTGCTCAATCTGCTTACTCAGATATTGCAGCAACCGGCTGAATATATTGGCAGATTGGTTTTGTACCAAAGCCTGTTTGGCAGCGGGAATTTGTGCAGAAACATTTTCCGGTGCAGCAATGCTTTGAACTTCCATAATAACCGGCGAAGGCAGCCCTTCCAACAAAGCAAAAGCCGGTTTGCCATTCGCAGGGCGGGCTTTGATCAATTCGTTGTAGGCTTCGGGCGGCATGGATTTTCGAGCGTCCTGTGCTGACAACTGCTCAACGGGCGACCATTGTAAATCTACGTTCTTTCCTGCTTTCAAGTCCGCCAAAGTTTCTTGCGCTTTCTTCTCGGCAAGTTTTACCGATTCGCTACGGATATAGGCAGTCTGAACTTTATCTCTCGCTTCGGTAAATCCGGCTGTTTTTTCTTCACGGACTTCTTTGGCGCGAACGACCCAAACGGTATTGTTGTCAATATTGATAATGTCTGAATTGTGTTTTTTCTTCAAGACATCTTCGCTGAATGCTGCGCTAGTCAACGCATCGGGCATACCTGCCGCTTTGGCATCGGCCTGCGTCAGCCATTGATCGGAAGTTTCGATTTTCAAACCTAGTTTTTTCGCCGCCTCATCTAAGGAATTCGGATGGTTAAAAGCTTCTTCAGCAAGCTTTTCTTTGGCGGCATTAAAATCGGCGGAGGCTTTTTTAAGTTTCAAAGCAGCCTCAATGCGTGCTTTTTCTTTATCGAACTCAGGCTTGGGGGCATTTTGTGGCAATGCGGCAACTTCTTCGTCGAATACTTTTTTGACCTCATCCGCACTGACGCTTTGTTTCTCCGCCAAATGAGCTGCATTAAGGGCAACGTATTCAAGCTTCACGGCTTGGGGAATCAGATAATCTTTTTTATGCGCTTCATAATAACGTTGCAAAGTGGCATCATCCGTTTTGACTTGTGCCGCAAATGTTTCCGGTCTGAATGTAAATGAACGGATGGTACGGTTTGACTGAGTCAGCTTAATCAGCTGCTCTGCCTGAGAATCGCTGATAATTGCCCCGTTTTGAACCAAGTTAATCAAATTTTGCAAGGCAAACTGCTCGCGCAAATCATCAATAAATTGGTCTTCGGACATACGGCGTTGGCTCAGATATTGCGTAAACAATGCCTGACTGAATTTACCGTTGGCATCATGAAATGCCGGATCATCGACAATAGCCTGCTTAACCTGATCCATAGACACATCTATGCCCATCATCTTTGCGCCCTCTTTCAGGTAGGCACGCTGAACCAGCCCGCTAAATATGGCTTCGCGGCTTTGCCCGCCGCCTGCGGCCTGATCCGCCTGTACGGCATTATTCAAGGTATGGTCGCTTATTTTTTCGCTGCCGACCTTGACAATATAGTCGGAGCCGGAGTTTCTCGCAGTTTCGACACCAAAGCCGACAAAGGTCAGCGCGATCAGACCCAGTAGAATTTGGGCGGGAGTTTTATATTTTTCAACGGTATGGAACATATTGGTTTGAGGGCGTAATGGTTAATGGCAAACGCGCATTGTAGCGTTTTTTCAAGGATTCCGCATCTTTCAGACGACGTTTTATTCCGAAAAAATCTTCTGATAGTTTTCGACAGAAAATCCGACGTAAACCCTGCCCTCTTTACGCAAAACCGGACGTTTGATCAAACTTGGATTTTTCGCCATCAGTCGGACCGCCCCGTCCGGACTATTTTCGGCAGTTTGACGGTCGGCATCGTCAAGTTTGCGCCATGTCGTACCACGTTTGTTGAGCAGGATTTCTAAAGAAACCTGTTCCAGCCATTGGCGGATAACTGCCTCGCTCGGGGCGTTTTTCTTAAAATCGGAAAATTCGTACACAATATTATTTTCAGCCAACCAGTTGCGTGCCTTTTTAACAGTGTCGCAATTTGTGATTCCGTATAATTCAATCATGCTGTTTCTTTCTTGTTGATGCTTGGTAAGCTCTCATTTTACTACATTCCCCAAGTGAAATAAGCTAGAATACCTGTCCGCAATCCCTTAATCGGGAAACAGGTTATAGAAGGATTCACTATGCAAAGCCGTTTACCTTTTTTCAGCGTCATCCGTGTCGGCGGAGAAGATCGCGCTTCATTTCTCCATGGCCAACTATCCAATGATATTAATCACTTAACTGTAAATCATTCCTGCTACGCGACTTACAACACACCTAAGGGACGTGTTTTGGCGAATATGGTTGTATTAAACCGAGGGGAAGATTTATTGCTGGTTATGGCAGCGGATTTGGCTGAATCTATCGTGAAACGGCTGCGTATGTTCGTATTGCGCGCCAAAGTCGAATTTACCCCCCTACCCGATTTTGCCGTTGCAGGCATGCTCGATGAAAGCTGCCATGCTACCCCGCCCGACTCACCCAGCCTTTCTTTCGAGGCATCACTGGAAAACGGTGTATATACCATTCCCCTGCCCCATAAAGGTCGTCTGAAAATCGGTGAGGCGGCGCTGCTTCCCGAATATGATGCCCAAGCCGAAAATGCGTGGAATCTGCACGAGATCCGCAGCGGCTATCCATGGATTTCTGCTGCGACCAAAGAAACCGCTGTTGCGCAAATGCTCAACCAACACATCATCGGCGGCGTACATTTCAAAAAAGGCTGCTATCCCGGTCAAGAAATTATTGCGCGCGCCCAATATCGAGGCCAAGTAAAACGCGGGCTGGCGGTATTGAGCGGAGATTCATTGGAAGCAGCAGGTGTAGGCGTGGTTTCCGAAGGCGCGGAAGCCGGACAAATCATCAACACTGCGCTAACTGAAAATGGCAGCTTAAGCCTTGCCGTCATCAAGTTTTCCGCAGCGCAATCCCCTCTTACGGATGCAGACGGCAACGTATTGAAACAGGAAAAACTTTTCTTTTCCGTTTCTGAAGAATAGCCTGTCCAACATAACATGGTCGTCTGAAATCTTTTTGAAATAAGGTTTCAGACGACCTTTTGTCTCCTCCTTACATCCTGTTTCGACGGCTGTTATATAATTCTTCCTCACACACTCCCCTACTCTTTCCCCATGAAACTCAACCCCCAACAGCAAGCCGCCGTCAAATACCTCGGCGGGCCTCTGCTCGTGCTTGCCGGCGCCGGCAGCGGCAAAACCGGCGTGATTACGCAAAAAATCAAACATTTGATTGTCAATGTCGGCTATCTGCCGCATACCGTCGCCGCGATTACCTTTACCAACAAAGCCGCTACGGAAATGCAGGAACGCGTTGCCAAAATGCTGCCCAAATCGCAAACGCGCGGGCTGACGATTTGCACGTTCCACTCTTTGGGCATGAAGATTCTGCGCGAAGAGGCGAACCATATCGGTTACAAAAAAAACTTCTCCATCCTCGATTCCACCGACAGCGCGAAAATTATCGGCGAACTCTTGGGCGGTACGGGCAAAGAAGCCATATTCAAAGCGCAACACCAAATTTCCCTTTGGAAAAACGATTTAAAAACGCCTGAAGAAGTAGTTCAGACGGCCTCTAACGTGTGGGAACAGCAAACAGCGCGCGTGTATGCAAGTTATCAGGAAACCCTGCAAAGCTATCAGGCAGTGGACTTCGACGACTTAATCCGTCTGCCCGCCGTGCTGTTGCAGCAAAACAGCGAAGTGCGCAACAAATGGCAGCGGC
>ENA-OWND01000613-OWND01000613.1-metagenome-genome-assembly--contig:-NODE-613-length-24707-cov-15.532655_pt1 | contig 24707 bp, 20 predicted proteins | sample MGYA00245342_ERZ651119 | MGnify/ENA primary metagenome ERZ651119 (study PRJEB26857, sample SAMEA4031756) | metagenome | biome: human; feature: oral; material: saliva | place: Philippines | collected 2014... | reverse complement strand
CACTCCCCATTAGTCGGTGTCTGATTTCTCAGTCCAACTAAAGGGGAGCAGTTCATGCCGCCGGGGCCTTTGTGTTTAGCCTTCTAAAGCTTTGTAAAGCTCAGTGAAGCTCAGCGCTAAAGCTTAGAGAACTGCCAGGATTTCGGTTACGAACACTAGGGTGTCGCCGCCCTTAATGCCGGCCTGTGGCACGCCACGGGAGCCGTAGCCTAGTTCGGAGGGGATGGACAGTAGTACGCGCGAACCTACGCGCTGGCCTACCAGGCCCTCATCCCAGCCCCGGATAACCATGCCCACGCCAATCTGGAAGCTCAGCGGCTGGCCACGGTCAAAGGAGTTGTCGAATACCTGGCCGCCCCAGATCTGGCCCAGGTAGTTGCACACGATGGTGTCGCCGGGCTCAACGATCTGGCCGTCACCGGCGTCGAGAACCTGAATCTCTAGGTCAGTGGGGGCCTCAGCGTCGGGGAAGGTGAGGGTGGGCTTGGAGCCTTTGCTACCGGAAACGGTAGGAAGCGGTGTTGCGATCATGCCTTAAGTTTAAGGTAACCAATGCCTCAATGTATGTTTCTACGCCTGAAGTAGAATAGGTGCGTTCCCATTTTGACGCGCTCGTTTCCCCAACAAGCTTTTCATTTTCCTGAGGATACTTTGTGGCTTCCAATACCGGCATAGTTAATTTACCTAGGCTAACTAGCCTACGTTTCTTTGCTGCATCAGGTGTATTCATGTATCACCTGTGCCGTATTTATCCAGGCATGCCGCTTAAAGCTACATCCACTGTGGGCTATGTTGGGGTGGCGTTTTTCTTTGTGCTATCAGGTTTTGTACTGACCTGGTCCACCCCGATTTATAACGGTGTGGAGGCTAAGCAATTTTGGATTAAGCGTGTAGCGCGTGTATACCCCTCGCACCTAGTGATGATGGTTATCGCGTTGCTGTTGCCGGCTACGCCGCTACCGTTAACCTGGGTTGCGGTACCTCCCAACGCGCTGCTGTTGCAGTCTTGGTTCTCACCTAACGACATTGCTTTTGGGGTAAACGCAGTTAGCTGGTCGCTGTCTTGTGAGGCTTTCTTCTACCTGTGTGCGCCGCTACTGATCAGTGTGCTAAACGCGCTTAAGTCCTGGCAGCGCTACCTAGCTGCCGCCGCTGGTGCGGGTGTGGCCTGGAGTATCGGCCTGGTGCTGGCAGCTAATGGGTCTAACGTTTACGCCTACCACTTGCCGATTGTGCGTATCGGTGAATTCATTATCGGTATTGCTTTGGCTTTGGCTTTGCGCGACGGCGTGCGCTTGCCTTTCAGGAGCGTGTGTCTTGCGGGGGTGACCACCGCTGTGATGGTGATGGTTTGCCTGCGCACCGGGCAGTTGACGACGGTTAGCGGCATTTTGATGGTGCCCGCCTTTGCCTGGCTGATTTATGCCTGCGCGCAGGCTGACTTGGATGGGGTACGCGGCGTGCTGCGGCTGAAGCTGCTAGAGCACATGGGTATTACGTCTTTTGCTTTTTATCTGGTGCACGAATTAGTGCTCCTAAACCTCAAACCGCTGCCCTGGCCGCATGGTTCAAAGCTGGTTAATCTGGCGACTGTAATCGTGCTTTGGATTATCTGCCAGGCGGCGGCGGAACTGTTATACCGTGGAGTTGAGCGTCCTGCGCAGCGTCGTATTCGTGCGTGGGCGGCAGCACATAAGGGGAAGAATGAAACAAAGGCTGGGCATTATTCGCTACAACCTGGGCGTGCTAGTGGACAAGCCGGAACGCCCGGCACTGGTGTGGATGATGCTGGGAACGGTACTAGTGTCACTGGCGGACACCGCCTCGATTCTGCTGGTAGCGCCACTGGCGCAGGCCATGACGGGACAGTGGCGTAGCGGAACCGCCGGGTACGCCGCTAAACTTCTGGGCGTCAATACCCAAGGTGAGCTGGTAGCTGCCTTAGCTGGTGCGGTTATTATCGGCTTCATCGTTAAGGACCTGCTCTCTATTTTGGTGCAGTGGTGGAGCCTGAAGGTTTCCTCTAACCTGCGCTATAAGAGCGCTATTGAAATCAGCGAATACTATCTGCGTCTGCCTTACTCTAAGCACGCCTATTTAGGGTTGGCGGTAATTCTAAATAAGTCTGGTCAGAACGTGACCATGGCTTATAGCGGTTACCTGTTTGGCACTATCACGCTGGCTACCCAGATTTTCGCGGTTGTCAGCGTGGTGGGGGCACTGCTGATTGCTGCCCCGGTGGCTACCGCGATTTTGGCGCTGTTTATCGGCCTGTTTGGCTGGCTGTTCCTGCGTAAGGTGCGCCCGCTAAACGAGCGTCTGGGCGCGGAAGAAGTGGCCGCTAATGAGCGCTCGTTCAGGGCTTGTTTTGACGCTTTTGGCACTATTAAAGAAACCCAGCTGCGTAACGCCTACGACTTCTATCTAGAACGTATTGATGAGGCTTCAGCTAAGCTGCGCGACATTAGCATTCAAAAGGGTTTCATTGCTTCACTGCCCAAGCAGCTAATTGAAATTGTATTCATGCTGGCACTAGCCATCGTGTTTGCTTTTACTGCTTTTGTGGGTGACAGCCAGTCGCTATTGTCCTCTATGGCGGTATTGCTAGCGGCGGCTTTCCGGGTGCTACCCACTGCTGCCGGTATGCTGGGCACCTTGGCTACTATCCGTCAGGCTGAGCCGGCTACACGCGAATTTATTGCCTCTAAGCTGGCGGCCCGCTCGCAGATTAAGAACATGGAAATTGTTAGCCGCGAGGAGGTCACCCCGCTGGTTCTGCGTAAAGAGCTAGAGGTGCGTGACGTGCGTTTCCGCTATGACGACGACGCCCCTGAGGTGCTTAAGGGCGTAGACTTGCGTATTCCCTTTGGCACTAAAGCTGCTTTTGTGGGCTCCTCGGGTGCCGGTAAATCTACTTTGCTGGATCTGCTGATGGGGCTGCAGGTGCCCACCAGCGGTGAGATCCTGATTGACGGCGCCGACATGCGTGAAAATATTTACGGCTGGCAGTCCAATATTGGGGTAGTGCCCCAGAACGTGTTTATTACTGACCGCACTATCGCCGAGAATATTGCTTTTGACCAGCGCCGCGAAGACATTGACCCCGAGCGGGTGCGCGAGGCTTTGGAGGGCGCACGCCTGTGGGAGTTTGTTTCTAGCCAGCCTGAGGGTATCTGGTCTGAGTTTGGTGAGCAGGGCCGACGTCTATCGGGTGGGCAGTTGCAGCGTGTGGGTATTGCCCGCGCCTTGTATCGCCGTCCTAACCTGCTGATTTTGGATGAGGCCACTAGCGCCCTAGATAACGAGACTGAAGCGGAAATCGCTGAAACTATCGATAATCTAAGCGGCAAGATCACCGTGATTATTGTGGCTCACCGCCTGTCCACCATCCGTAATGCGGATCAGATCGTGTTCCTGGCTAATGGTGTGGTTGATGGTATCGGTAGCTTCATTGAGCTGCAGGAACGCTCTGAGGGCTTCCGTAACCTGGTTAAGTTGGCGGCGCTAGAGCAGGCCTAAAACCAGCGCAAAACCTAGAATCAGAGCAAAATAAGGCCAGTTGTTTACTTGGCCGCAGCCATAAAAAAGTTTGTGCCCCAGAAGTTTCTGGGGCACAAACGCGTATTAGCTGTTTAGTTCACCTGACTCGTTCCAGGTTTTCCAGCGCAGCGGGTGGGCTTTAAGCATGGGGCCGTTAGCAGCAAACTGGATACGCTCATCGGGGCGCCCGTGGCTGATGTTTTCCCAAACCTCAAGGATTTCGGCGTTGGATAGCTTGGAGCCAGCCTCCCAGTGTGGGGAGAACCAGCTTAGGTCCTCGCCGGTCAGGGCGGTGGCGGCGCTACCTTGACGTACCTTGCGGGCTACCTGCTCGGGGGAGCGGTATTGGGCGTGGGCGATTTTTAGGCCATGGCTGGTGGCGCCTACTCGCAGGGCATAGTGGTTGCCGGGGCCCATCTTTAGCCAGCGGTGTGAACGCACGGCCACTTTGCCGGGGAAGGAGGGCTTAGTGTCCACAATGAATTCGGCGTTGATCAGGTCCTCAGGACCGGGCGTGGTGGGCACCATGTGTAAAAAGTCGGCGTAAATCATGTCTGCGCTTTGGGCGCGCAGATAGTCTGCCAGCTTGCCTTCGGGGGCGAACCAGAACTCGTCGCCGTCGAAGGGAATAATCCAGTCAGCCCCTGCCCGCCAAGCCGCATGACACATGTAGGTCATTTTTTCGGCCTGAATATGTGCCGGTTCGCGGTCTCGGGCTACGTGTACACGGCCGGTTTTGAGGGCGAATTCTTCTAGAATTTCCGGGGTGTCATCGGTGGACATGTTGTCGCCAACAATGATGTGGCTGATGCCCTGCGCAAATAGGTGCTCAATGACCAGGGGCAGGATATCTGCCTCGTTTTTAACTAGCGTTACGCCCCAAACTTCGCCTTCTTTACGACGACGACGCGGCAAGTTAGGTAGCTGCATATGCTTCATGGCCCGCATCTGCGCGGGTAGGCTGCGATGCTTAATAAAATCCTTGCAAACCCAGCTGGCCTGACCCAGATCTTGGCGTAGTGACATTAGCGTCCTAAGGTTGGGGTGGGAAAGTGTCACGAGGAAAAACGTGACTATACCGTTGATAGTATAGATTGGTTTCCATCCCACTTATAGCCCTTGAGAGGTTGGCGCTATGTTGGACTATGGCAGATTCGTCTATAAGTCGCGTGTGTGGGCCGGCTATGCGAACCGAGCAATTAAACGTAGCTTTTCTACTCAGCAGGTAAATAAACGACGCGAAATTTTAAGCTCTCGCCAGGTGCCTGACTTCCCGGTGACTCCAGGTGCGGTTATGGCCGTAACCATGGTTAAGGATGAAGCTGACATCATTGGCCGTGTTATCACCCACCTGCTGGAGCAGGAAGTGGACCGGGTGATCGTGGCTGACAATATGTCTAGCGACGACACCCCCCAGATTTTGGCTGAGCTGGCCAGTAAATACCCGGTTACGGTGGTGCAAGATAACCTGGCGGCCTACTATCAGTCAGAAAAAATGACGGCCTTGGCTAAGTTAGCGCGCAATCACGGGGCTAAGTGGGTAATTCCTTTCGACGCCGACGAACTGTGGTTCGCCCCGGGCGCCACCCTAGCTAGCTACCTGCGGGCTAGCGACAAGAAACAGTTCCGCGCCGCTGTGCACAACGCTATCCCCACCGAAACCGCCGGGGTGTGGCGTCTTGATCAGCGGGCAGCGAGCCTGCCGAAAACTGCCGTGGCCACGCTACCGGGCATGAATATTTCTATGGGTAACCACTTTGTGGACCGCCCTGGTGAAACCGACGCCGGTATGCGCCTAATTCACTTGCCGTGGCGTTCGCTAGAGCAGATTGAACGTAAATCAACGCAGGGTTCTTTGGCGCTGCGTTTGGCTGAGCATGAGGGGCGCCTGGGGCGCCAGTGGCATGAGACTGAAACTGCTCTGGCGCAGGACGCCGCCGGGCTGTGGCAGGATCTGCTAAACGGTAACCCGCACCCGGCCCTGGACCTAAACTGGTCGGCAGACAGTGAGCTAATCACCTTAGATGAGCTACCTGCTTGGCCTTTTGCCCGTCCCTATGACATCACCGGCCCTAACCGCATTGAAGAGGTCAAATAGGTAGCTGCGCTGGCGCAGGCCGAGCACCCGTGAAAGCCTGCGACGTTGAGAAGCTTCTTAGCTGCGCTAGCGCGGGCCAAGGACTTTCTTAGCCGCGAGCGCTGCCAGCTGCCTGTAGGCTTTGCCCACCAGCTGCAAGCTAATAAAAACAAGTGTGGGGCGTACCTTTTAGGTACGCCCCACACTGTGTGTTTGCTGCGCTTAATGCGCGCAGCGCTATTTGGCTTAGTCGTTTCGGCTGAAGATAGCCAGCAGACGCAGAATCTCAATGTAGAGCCACACCAGGGTCACTACCAGGCCGAAGGCGCAGGTCCAGGCGTAGCGGCGAGGAGCGCCAGCGTTTACCAGCGACTCGGTGTTCTGGAAGTCAAGTACCAGGGATACGGCTGCCATGATCACGGCAACGGGGCCAATGATCAGGCCCAGCGGGATGCCCGCAACGGTCGTGGAGTACAGGCCAAATTCGCCGCCCACCAGGCCGGTGAGCTGCAGCAGGAAGTTAACTAGAGCGAAAGCGCCGTAACCGATTAGGGCAATTATGAAGATCTTGAGGAACTTGCCCTGCAGACGGAAGTTAGCGAACTTGTACAGGCACAGCATTACTACGAACGTGGCCAAAGTACCCAGCACAGCTTGCATCGCAATGCCGCTGTAGCGGGTTATCTCGACGGCGGCAGAGAAGCCACCAAGCATTAGACCTTCAGCTACGGCGTAGATGAACATCAGTACCGGTGAAGGCTCACGCTTGAAGGTGTTGATAAGACCGAAGATCAGCGCCCCAACAGCGCCGGTGCTGGTGACCATGACGGCGGTGCCCATGGCCTGTGCGCTCTGGGCCTGGTAGGCGTTAAACACCAGGTACCAGCCGAAAGCAGCGGTGATAACTACCGTTAGCAGCAGGGCAGCGGTACGCACAATGACGTCGTCGTAAGTCATGCGCCCGGTCTCTACAGCGGAGGCGGCGGGGGCAGCGTACTGCTGCTCAAGCTGGGCCTGGCTGTAGGGGTCGTAACCGGTCTGGCCGTAAGCATTCTGGTCGTAAGTATTTTGACCATAAGCGTTCTGGCCGTAGGGGGCACCATAGCCGCCCTGGTTGGGGTGGCCGGGGGTGTAGCCGGGCATGGTCGGATACCCGGCCGGGGTGGTTTGCTGCGAACCCTGCTTGAATACAGGGTTGGAGCTGAATACGGGGTTGGACATTAGCCCCATCTCCTTCCATTCTTTCCTGCTCCCAGCCTGCCACAATGAGGAGATTTAAGCTATTAACTCAGCTAGGGACTTATTCACTACGGGTGTTTTGGGGGCTTTTCTTTGCTCTCTCCTCCTTAAGTAGGAGATGGCGTACACCTTTAGTCTGGCCACTTTGCCGGCTAAGTTTCCTCACCTAGACCGATAAGGCTGGGACAGTGGTTTCCTAGAATTTAAGTCGTAACAACGAAACCCAGAAAGGTTAAGCCCATGATTCAGGCGCGACACTTAACCAAGCGCTATGGCAACAAAGTGGCTGTAAACGATATTTCTTTCGACGTTCACCCCGGTAAGGTGACCGGCTTCCTGGGCCCTAACGGTGCAGGTAAGTCCACCACCATGCGCATGATTATGGGCCTTGACCGGCCTACCTCCGGCGCGGTGCGCGTAAATGGCCGCCCCTACCGTGATCTGGCCGCCCCGCTAACTGAAGTGGGTGCCCTACTGGACGCCAAGGGCCTGCACGGTTCACGCACTGCCCGCGCTCACCTCAAGCAGCTGGCACTTTCAAACGGCATTCCTACCCGTCGCGTAGATGAGGTGCTGGAATTTACTGGTCTTAGCGCCGTAGCCAACAAGCGAGTTAAGGGTTTCTCCCTGGGTATGGGCCAGCGCCTAGGTATTGCCGCTGCGCTGCTTGGTGACCCTGAAGTTTTGATCTTCGATGAGCCCGTCAACGGCCTAGACCCTGAAGGTGTTATTTGGGTTCGTGAAACCTGCCGCCAGCTGGCTAGCGAGGGACGCACCGTGTTCATCTCCTCGCACCTGATGAGCGAGATGAGCCAGACCGCAGATGAGCTGATCGTTATCGGTCGCGGCCGCATTATTACCACCGGCCCGGTAGACAGCGTCATTGAAAACACTATTTCTGACCGGGTACGCGTAGCCTCACCCCAGGCCTCAACCTTGGCCCAGCTACTGCAGCAGCAGGGTTGGCAGGTCAGCCCGGTGGAGCCCTCAGTGCTAGAAACCACCGCCACCGACGCCGTCCACGTGGGTGAGCTAGCCGCCGCTAACGGCATTGTGCTGCACGAGCTGACCACCATTAAGGCCTCCCTTGAGGATGCCTATCTGGAACTTACTGGCGACGCCGTAGAATACCGTGCCGGTGCCGGCGCCCACTTGCCGCAGCAGCCTCCGCAGGGGCCTGCTGCCAACCAGACCGTTTACCCCGCACCGCAGCGCTGAAAGCAAGGAGAGAGACAATCATGACTGCAACTAACCACAGCGCTAACCAGGGCCGCGTGCCCGCTCAGGGTGTTCCTGCCCAGCAAATGCCGACGACGGCGCCCGCAGCTCCCGTACAGGGCACGCCGGTTCCCGCCCAGGCAGCCTACGCACAAGCTCCCGCAGCCGCCCCGGCGGCCCACGTACAGGCCGCACAGGCTCCCGCCCAGCAGGGCCAGGTAATGCAGGCCCCGCATGGCCGCCAAGCACCTGCCCAGCAGCGCGCCCCGCGCCGTCGAGTGCAAGCCAAGCAAACTTTCTTTAGCGTCTTTAGGTCAGAGTGGAGCAAATTAGCTTCGCTGCGCTCCACCTGGATCACCGCTGCAATTGCATCACTAATTACTATCGGTTTTTCTGTGGCGCTCATGGCCCAGTACTCAGGTATGAAAGGTTACGCCGACAAGGCTGCCAACTACCTGACGGTAGGCTCTTCCTTCGGACAGATCGCGGTAGCAGTGCTAGGTGCTCTGCTGATCACCGGTGAATACTCTTCAGGCCAGATCCGCTCATCCCTAGCAGCAGTGCCGCGTCGTGGTCGCCTGTTTGCGGCCAAAGCTGCAGCGGTAACTATCTTCTCAGCGCTGCTGGGCCTGGTGACGGTGACGCTAACCTACCTGTTCTCCCTGCCGATCCTGGGCGATAAGGCTGGCTCTCTATCAAACCCTGAATATCTTGGCTTCTTCTGGGGCACCGCACTGGCCTTCGCCATTATCGGCCTGATGGCTATGAGCTTTGGCTATATCCTGCGCTCCACTGCCGGCTCTATCTCGCTGGTAGTAGTGCTGCTGTTTGTAATTCAGATTCCGCTAGGCTTGGCCTCTACCAAGTGGAGCTGGGCCGCCTACGCTGCGGAAATTATGCCCAGTACTTCCGGTGCGGCCGCAGCTGACCCCTACGGCCTGTTTGTCACCACCAAGCTGGACTACGACCTAGTGATCGCTTGCGGTTACGCCTGGGCCATCATCCCGATGATTATCGCCTTCTTCGTGTTCAGCAAGCGCGATGCCTAAGCAGTACTGGCAGTACAGGGTATCTAATGCGGTAGTTGCGCTGCTTAACGCAAGTACCTAAAAACTGGCTAAGGCGCCGCCCGGTAAGGGCGGCGCCTTAGGCAAGCCAGGGCCGCTAATTTCAATGGCCACACAGATTATTTGTTGACAGATTTGGGCTCGGTCAAGATTTCAATGGCTACAGGGCCATGTAAGGGCTATACGGTTGCAGCTAAGCTTAAAGGAGTAAGCGTGGAAAAGTGGACAATGCGTAAAACCTGGCTAAACATCCTCGAAAAGCTTGGCGCCCGCCCAGCGGCCTCAATTAGCATCTGGCTGGTATTTATAAGCGGCCTGTTCGCGGTAGAACTGCTGCTAGAAACCTCCGCCCACACCCGGATCGTGCTGTTGGTGGCCTATATCGTGCACGCCGCACTGGGGGTGGTGGTGTGCATCTGCGCCTGGGCCTACCGCTACCAGGTGGCGCTGCTACGCAGTGAAGCCTCCCGTCAAGCCCTTGCCGGCCAGCAAGCCACACTACTGGCCGCCGCCAATGAACGCAGCCGCATTGCCCGCGAAATGCACGACGTCGTCGCCCACTCCCTAGCCGTCATGATCACCATGTCAGACGGGATCGCCTCCACCATTGACCGCGACCCCAAAATGGCCAAAGAAGCACTCAACCTACTGGCTGAGACCAGCCGCAGCGCGCTCGCGGACACGCGCCGCCTAGTGGGGGTGCTGCGCGAAGACCCGGCAGTTTCTGGCCTGAGTGGGGAGATCACCCCCGCCGCCGGCATTAACGCCAGCGCGGCAGGCAGCGCGGGTGCCGGGGGCTCCGCGATAGGTGGCCCTCAGAGCCCGGTCAGCTCGGGAGCGGCGCTGCAGGGACTGGGCGTCCACTCACCGGCTAACGCAGCGGCAAGTAGCGCGGATCTGGCCGCAAATACGGCAGGCAGCGGCGTCGTCGCCCCCAAACTGCAAGTAAAAGAACTGCCGGTGCCAGAATTTGCCGCCCCGGGCACAATCGCCCCCGCCCACCCCAGCAGCGCCATCACCAACCTACGTGAGCGTGAAGTGGAAGAAACCAGCCAGGATGCGGGCGCGCCCCTGGCCCCCGCGCCGGAAAGCAAAGACCTAGCCGCCCTGGTGGAGCGCTTTAAAGAAGCCGGGATGCCTATCAGCTATGAGCACCTGGGGGAGCCGCTACCAAACGACGCCAATTTACAGCTAACCATTTACCGTATCGCCCAAGAAGCCCTCACCAATGTGCTGCGCTATGCGCCCACCACCAAACGCATTACCGTGCGCCTGGCGCGGCGAGTAGGCTGCGCCGAGCTGTGGGTGATTAACGCCGCCGCTCCCGGCTCGCCCTCCATGCACGGCTCCGGCAAGGGCCTGATTGGGATGCGTGAACGCGCCGCCGTCTACTCTGGATCAGTGCAGGCCGGGCCGGTTGATGGTAACTGGCAGGTGTACGCTATTTTGCGTTGGCAGGAAGACACCTTGGAGGAACTCAAATGGCAGCTGCCGGTATGATCCGCGTGCTTTTAGCCGATGACCAGGCACTTATCCGTATGGGTTTTCGGATGGTGTTGGATGCTGAGGCGGATATTGAAGTGGTGGGTGAGGCGGCCGACGGCGCTGCAGCTATCACTCAGGCTAAGGCGCTTAACCCCGACGTCGTACTAATGGATATCCGTATGCCGGGGGTTAACGGGATTGAGGCTACCGCCGAAATTACCCGCACCCTAGACACCAAAGTACTTATCCTGACTACCTTTGACCTGGACGAATACGCCTTTGGTGGACTGCGGGCGGGGGCTAGCGGGTTTTTACTTAAAGACACGCGCCCAGCTGAGCTAATTGAAGCTATCCGCACCGTGGCCAGCGGTGAGGCGGTGGTTTCACCGCGTATTACCCGGCGTATGCTGGAAATGTTTGCAGGCCAGCTACCTAGTGGGGCTACCGCTAGCGGGCAGGTAGATCCGCGTATCGCCTCCCTAACTCCGCGCGAAACAGAAATTTTGTGCCTGGTGGCACGCGGCATGTCCAATGCTGAAATTGCTGCTGAACTGGTGGTTTCCGCAACCACCGTGAAAACCCATGTGGGTTCAGTGCTAGCCAAGCTAGGGGTACGCGACCGTGTACAGGCCGTGGTAGTGGCCTACGAAACCGGTTTGGTTAGTTAATTTTTAGTAGTTAATTTTTTTACTGGCTTTGAGTAAGCGGCTTCACCGCGCTTAAAGCTTGGGATTTAGCGGCTAAGCCGATAGGGTAGGGGAGTTAAACCCGGCGAGGGACATGCGCAAACCGTGCGTATGCATCCGTGATCGACGTGGTAGTGCTTTGGTGCTGCACGCGTTGAGGCGTCCCAAGCCCCAAGCATTTGGAGAAAATCATGGCTAAGGCTTCCAAGATTTCCGCAACCCTACGTACCGACTTCGGTAAGGGCTTCGCCCGTCGCGCCCGCGTGGCCGGCCAGGTTCCCGCCGTTGTTTACGGCCACGGCACCGACCCCAAGCACGTCCTGGTTGACGGTCACGAGTCCTACATGGCTCTGCGTGGCACCTCCAACGCTCTAGTAGAGCTAAACGTTGAGGGCGAGAAGATCCTGACCATCGTTAAGGACATCCAGCGTCACCCGCTACGCCCCGGCTTCCAGCACATCGACTTCATGATCGTTAACCGCTCTGAGAAGGTTAGCGTTGAGGTTCCCGTGGTAGTAGTCGGCGAGGCTGCCCCGGCCACCATGCACACCATCGAGCTGGCTCACCTGAGCGTGTCCGTGCCTGTGGTTGACATCCCCGAGTCCATCGAGGTTGACGTTACCGGCCTGGAGGCTGGCACCATCATCACCGTGGCTGACCTGAAGGTTGCCGACGACGTCGAGATCCACAACGAGGCCGAGCTGCCCGTGGTCAACATTGCCGCCAACGAGGAAGAAGAAGCCCCTGAGGAAGAGGCTCCTGCCGAGGCCGCCACTGAGGAAGCTGCTGAGTGAAATTAGCTGCTTGCTAGCACTGCGGGCCGCGACGCGAAAGCGTTGCGGCCCTAGTGTTTTTGGTGGCGTTTTGGTTTGGTGCGCCAGCACACTGGCGCCGCCTGCATTCACAGCCGCAACCCGCTTATGGCGCGGCAATGCTAGCTAGTCTGGCGCCGGTCACTTATGGTGCGGCGGCTGGGTTTAGTTGCCGGTATGTAGGCGCATTTGGGCTTTGGCTAGCCCTAAAGTCACCACTTCTTCAACCGCATCAGCGGCCTGCTCTAAGGTAGTGGCCCATTGGGTTAGCGTCGCCTTAGGGAAGTCAGCCAGCACAAAGTCGGTTACGCTCTGGCGCCCAACCGGGCGCCCAATACCAACCCGCAGCCGCGCATAGTCGCGCGTACCCAGCGCCGTCGAGATAGATTTCAAGCCATTATGGCCGTTCTCCCCACCCCCAAGCTTTAGCCGCAGCTCATGCTCAGGGATATCCAGCTCGTCATGAATAACCAGCAGGTGATCAGGGCTGATGCTGAAATACTGCATTAGGTTCTTAACCGGCCCGCCGGAAGTGTTCATGAAGGAGTTGGATTTAGCCAAAATTGCCTTCGGCCCCGGCGCTCCGCCCGGTAGCATCCCAATACGCACCTGGGCAATACGCGCCACCTGCCGGTGGTTCACAAACGAGCCCCCCGCGCGCCCCGCCAACACGTCAAGCACCATTTGCCCAACATTATGCCGGTTACGCAGATAGCGGGCCTCGGGGTTACCTAAACCTACAATCAGCCAGCTCTCGCTCAAGCGCGTCACTCCACTACCTGTAGCAAACCGGCAGCCAGCAGCGTGTCTACGGTTTCATCTACTAGGTTCCAAGATTTGCGGTGCTCGCCCAGGGCGGCGACGACGTCGGCGTGGATTTCCGCCAGGGTGTGCGGAATGGGGCAGGCCATCCAAGCAGCCGCACCGGCGCCGTCGAGAAGTACCGGAACCGTGCCCACCAGCACCACCGTCTGCCATTCAGAGTAGATGGCGTCAGTGAAGGGGGCGCGCACCAAACGGTCAGAGTCTCCCAGGGAGGTGCCCATGGAAGAGCTAGTCAGCTTCAGGTTCACGTCACCGCTGCCAGGAATGTGCTGGTAGCTGGGCGGATCTGCCGGGTGCTCCAAAAGCTGCTTGAATAGCTCAGCGCACTCGGCCTGGTCGCTAAAGCTTAGCTGCCAAGGGCCACCAGCCAGGGTTAGGGCGCGTGCCAGGGCTAGCAGCGGGTTAGGTAGCAGATAGAAGGAAGAAGTTTGGGCAATGAACTTGGTTAGCGCCTCCGCTAGCGTCAGTGGCTCCAGCTTATTGCCTTGGCTGACTCGCTCAGCGATTAGCAGCGCAGCCATGCGCAGCGGCTCGCCGGCAAAAGTTAGCTCAGTGGAGGGAGTAATACCCAGCTCAGCCGGCGCGTGGTCACCCTTAACGGTGGGCTCTTGGGGGTCCACCAGGGAAATAGGCTTGGGGTAGGGGTAAACCTTTAGGGTTTCGGGGTCAAAACCCAAACACTCGTCGGTTACATAGTTGAACTGGCCGGCTAGGCGGCTAGCAAAAGTGGATTTACCGGTTCCCGACGGCGCCGCGATACCAATTACATCCCTACTTCCGGGCACCTGCAGCCCGGCAGCGTGCAGCATAAGTAGATTGCCGGCCTGGGCCTGGATAGCGATATGGGTGATGGCTTGGGAGAAGGCGTAACTGGCCTGACGTGGCTCAGTGGGGATGGCGAAACGGTCCCAGCCTTCAGGTACCGGGGATGTGGTGTCATCCTCTGGCACTACCTGCAAACGGATCGGGTTATCAGACGGCTCCTGGTCAGTGTCAGGTTTTACCTCGCTATGACGCCAAAGCTCGGCTAGGTGCGCCGCTAGGCCCGCGTCTAGGCTGGTTAGATCCAGTTCAAAGTCGAGGCCGAAAGTGTGAATTCGCAACCGATGCTCCCACGTTTCATTGTTACTTCTACTTCACTAATGATACCGTGAAACGAAGCTAGTATCGATCTGCGCTAAATCGTGTCCCCATATCGTTTAGCGTGTGCCCAAATCGGAGAATTAATGACTGATAAAAACGTTGCTAACTCCGATTCTAAGGATCCAGGGTTGGATGCCTTTGAATCAAAGTTAGAATCGGATAAGCCGCTGTTTGATAGCTCTGACCCGGTAGATTACACGGCTGTCAGCGAGGCTGTGCACGGCTCTGGTCACCATTCTTCGCATCATTCTTCTAGCCGTCACCACTCTCACCATTCTTCTAGCTCTTCTAGTCGACGTCGCCGCTCTAGTTCCGCTCGTAGTGGCGCTGCCGGCAGTGGGGCTGGTTCTGCTTCACGTTCAGGCTCATCTCGTTCAGGTTCGTCTCGTTCAGGCTCTTCGCGTCATCACTCTTCAAGTCGGCACCACTCTTCTTCCCGACGTCGCCGCAAGGGCCTGCTAGGCTGGTTTGGCCGCCACAAGGTGGTCACCGCCTTTATCGGTGTTTTCGCTATTTTCGCACTGATTTTGTCTGGCGCCCTGGCTTGGCTTTTCTTCTCTTTGGGTAGGCCTGAAACGATTAGTAACGTTTTCCCTGACGAATCCACGCGCCCGGCCGCTGCTCAAACCACTAAAGGCAAGCCGGTTACCTTCCTGCTGCTGGGTTCAGACTCGCGTATTAGCGCCGGTAACCCCTCAGACTGGAAGGTAGGCGCGCAACGTACCGACGCCATCATGCTGGTGCAGCTATCGGGTGACCGTAAGAGCGCCAATGTCATGTCTATCCCGCGTGACTCGTGGGTGGAGATTCCCGCTAACGACGTCGTCGGACATGCTTCCTACGCAAAAATTAACGCAGCTTTCTCATGGGGCGGACCTAAGCTGTTAATTCAAACCGTAGAAAAGCTGACGCAAATTCGTATTGACCATTTTGTATTAGCTGACTTTTCTAGCTTCGAGGCGCTTACCGATGAGTTAGGCGGGGTTGACTTGACACTGTCTCAACCTTTGGACTTAACGGGTAAGCAGAATGCGGCAAAGTCAGCAAATGTATTGCCAGCTGGGCCGCAACACTTAACCGGTAAGCAGGCACGTATTTTCGTGCAGGAACGCTACACCGTGGCGCGCGGCGACTTTGACCGTATTCAGCGTCAACAAGCCTGGATGCGCTCAATTTTGAAGGCGCTAGTAAACCGCAACACGCTCACCGACCCGGGCAAGCTGGTGTCTTTCGTGAATGTAGTTAACAAGAATCTGGCAGTGGATGAAAGCCTAACCACCAGTGAGATGATTTCGCTGGGACGCTCAGCTAGCTCAATTCGCCCAGCCGATGTGCACTTCTTCCAGGCGCCGGTAACCGGTACGGGCACAAGCGATGACGGCCAGTCGATCGTTAACCTGGACCGTGACAGGCTCACGGCGGTGTGCCGGGCTTTTAACTCTGACACGGTTTCTGAGTATGTCTCCCAAAACGGTAAAGACTTGGACATGCTGCAAGAAGTAGTGCGCTAAATCGCCTCCAGCGCAACTAATAGTTTTTGACTCACGCCCTGGCCGTGGGAAACTAGGACCTAGATAGTGTGTGGGCTGCTCTGCACCGTGCAAAGGCGTGCGCCACACGCCTGGAGCGAGGAATTAGATGATCTACCGCAGTGCCACATCCACTATGGGCCGCAATATGGCCGGTGCTCGCGCGCTTTGGCGCGCCACCGGGGTCAAAGACTCTGACTTCGGCAAGCCCATTATCGCCATTGCCAACTCCTTCACCCAGTTTGTACCCGGACACGTGGGCCTGCGTGATGTTGGCAAAATCGTGGCTGAGCAGATCGAAGCAGCTGGCGGTATCGCCAAGGAATTCAACACCATCGCTATTGACGACGGTATCGCCATGGGCCATGAGGGTATGCTCTACTCGCTGCCCAGCCGTGAATTGATCGCTGACAGTGTGGAATACATGGTGCGCGCCCACTGCGCTGACGCCCTAGTGTGTATCTCCAACTGCGACAAGATCACCCCCGGCATGTTGATGGCCTCGCTGCGCCTAAACATTCCCACCATTTTCGTCTCTGGTGGGCCTATGGAGTCGGGTAAAAGCTACATTGACGGCCAGATCCGCAAACTGGATCTGATTGACGCCATGATGGACGCCGCCGATCCCACCGTTTCGGATGAGACCATTAGCGCCATTGAACGCGCCGCTTGCCCCACCTGCGGTTCCTGCTCAGGCATGTTCACCGCTAACTCCATGAACTGCCTGACCGAGGCGCTGGGCTTGTCGCTACCCACCAACGGCTCCCTGCTGGCCACCCACGCCGACCGTAAAGCCCTATTTGAGCAGGCCGGCCGCCAGATCGTGAAGATCACCAAGGCCTACTATGAGCAGGACCAGGCCAACCTGGCCCCACGCGCCATTGCCACCAAGGCTGCTTTTGAAAACGCCATGAGCCTAGACATTGCCATGGGTGGCTCCACCAACACGGTGCTACACCTGCTAGCTGCCGCCCAGGAAGCCGAGGTGGACTTCCACATGGCCGACATTGATCGCCTCTCGCGCCAGGTGCCGCACCTGTGCAAGGTGGCCCCCTCCACCAACCTGTACCACATGGAAGATGTGCACCGCGCCGGCGGCATTATGGGCATCCTAGGTGAGCTAGACCGGGCCGGATTGCTGCACACTGACACCACCACCGTGCTGGACACCACCTTGGGTCAGCAGCTGGAAACCTACGACATTATGCGCCACCCCAGCGAGCAGGTACGTGAACGCTACCTGGCCGCCCCTGGCGGTGAGCGCACCACCCAGATGTTCTCCCAAGCTAACCGTTTTAGCGAGCTAGACACTGACCGCGCTGGCGGCTGCATCCGCGACCTAGAGCACGCCTATTCTCGCGACGGCGGCCTGGCGGTACTGTTCGGCAATATCGCTGAAAAGGGCTGCATTGTTAAAACCGCTGGTGTGGACGCCTCCATCTTGACCTTCACCGGCCCGGCGGTGGTGTTTGAAAGCCAGGAGGACGCCGTCGAAGGCATCCTGGGCGGCAAGGTTAAAAGCGGCGACGTCGTCATTATTTCCCACGAGGGACCGCGCGGTGGCCCGGGTATGCAGGAAATGCTGTACCCCACCACCTACATCAAATCCATGCACCTGGGTAAGGAATGCGCGCTACTAACTGACGGGCGTTTCTCCGGCGGCACCAGCGGCCTGAGCATTGGGCACGTCTCGCCTGAGGCAGCTGCCGGCGGCCTGATTGGTTTGGTGCGCAGCGGCGACGTGATTGAGATTGATATTCCGGCCCGCTCTATCCGCGTGGATCTAAGCGAAGCAGAAATCGCCCAGCGTCGCGCCCAGGAGGAAGCTCGCGGCACTGCCGCCTGGACCCCGCACCACCAGCGTGCTCGCCACGTGTCGGCGGCCCTGCGTGCCTACGCCATGCTGGCCACCAGCGCAGACCTGGGCGCTGTGCGTGACCGAGCCAAATTAGGGCTATAACAGTAGATCCATGCACCACAGTTAGCTGTTTGGTGCAAACAAGCGCCCCGCTACTTGCGGAGGCGGCGACGTCGAGAGATGGGGAAATGGGCCAAGACGAGCAGAGCTTGTGGAACGGTGGCGACTACCTGCGGGCGGTGCTGCGCGCACCGGTGTATGAGGTAGCCGAGCACACGCCGCTAGAGCTGATGCCTGCCATTAGTGCGCGGGTGGGGCACCCGGTGCTGGTTAAGCGTGAAGACCGCCAGCAGGTGCACTCTTTTAAGATCCGTGGCGCCTATGCGCGTATGCGTCAGCTCGACGCCGCTGCCCGCGCCCGTGGGGTGGTCACGGCCTCGGCCGGTAACCACGCCCAGGGGGTGGCGCTATCTGCACGCACTATGGGGATTACGGCTTCTATTGTGATGCCAGTGATTACCCCGGTGATTAAGGTAAACGCGGTGCGCGCCTTGGGTGGTCAGGTAATTTTGCATGGCCGCACTTTCGACGACGCCGCCGCGCACGCCCGTCACCTGGCCCAGACTGAGGGTCTTGAGTATATTGCGCCTTTCGATGACCGCTGGGTGATTGCTGGCCAGGGCACTATTGGCCTGGAGCTGATTCAGCAGGATGCAGCCCTAACCCACGTGTTTGTGCCCGTGGGGGGCGGTGGTTTAGCTGCCGGCATTGCGGTGGTGATTAAGCAGCTGATGCCGCAGGTGAAGGTGATTGCGGTAGAGCCTGAGGATTCTAGCTGTCTAGGCGCCGCTATTAAGGCTGGTCAGCCGGTCACTTTGGAGCGCATTAGTGCCTATGCCGAGGGTGTGGCTGTTAAGCGTGTGGGGGATGAAACTTTCCGCCTGTGCAGCCGCTACCTGGATGATTTGGTGATTGTTAGCTCCGATGAGATTAGCGCTGCGGTTAAGGACCTGTTTGAGGATGTGCGTGCGGTAGCTGAACCGGCCGGAGCGGTGGCTTTGGCGGGGCTTAAGGCTTATGCCGCCAGCCATGAGCTGCCCGAAGATGCCCGCCTGGCCTGCATTTTGTCGGGCGCTAACTTGAACTTCCACTCGCTGCGCTACATTTCTGAACGAGCTGAGCTGGGTGAACGCCGCGAAGCCCTGCTGGGGGTAACTATCCCTGAACGCCAGGGCGAGTACCTGCGTTTTTGCAAGCTGATTGGGGATCGGGCGGTTACTGAGTTTAACTACCGCGTGGCCGGGGAAAAGGCCCATATTTTTGTGGGTTTGGCGCTTAGCGGGGGCGACGCCGAACGTGGGCAGATCCTTAAGCTGCTGCGCGGGGGTGGCTATGAGGTGGTTGACCTAACTGAGGATGAGATCGCCAAGCAGCATGTGCGCTACATGGTGGGTGGTCGCCCGCAGCGTGAACTGCGTGAATCGGTGTTTGCTTTTGAATTCCCTGAGGCGCCTGGGGCGCTGCGCGACTTCCTAGTGCAGTTGGGGACGCGCTGGAATATCACCTTGTTCCATTACCGCTCTTACGGTACCGATTATGGGCGTGTACTGGTGGCGTTCGAGAACGTGGCTGGCGATGAATTGTTTGCCCAGCATGTGCAAGATCTGGGCTATGAGTGTCATGAAGTTACTGATTCGCCCGCATACAAGCACTTCCTGGCTTAAAAACTAGCCACTTACAGCCTAGCCGTGGGCCGGCCCTTTTCGGGCCGGCCCACTTTTAATTGCGCAGCTTGCAGTGGCACCTGTCCAATTTGCGGCAGCCTAGCCCAAACCTGCATCCGCACAGCGCATATGAGAAGTGACTCAGTGTCTACTGGGTAAAGGTCTTATACCTCTAGAATGAAGTTAGGGCAGCGCCCCCATGCTGTCGCTTTATACCCAGAGGGATTGTTTCCTTACCCCTCGTTCCCAGTGGTCCCAGGAGAACTGAATATGTCTGTCCCCTCCTCAGTTAGCGGTGCGCGCACTTCCCGCCGCACCTTGATGAAAGGTGCAGCTTGGGCTGTGCCCGCAGTGACTGTAACTGCACCCGCATTGGCTGCCAGCATGTCTAGCTGCATCAGCAGCGAGGTTGCTGATGACATTGAAAAGATTTTTGCTGCCTACAAAGCTAACCCCGCCAAGTACCCGGGGCAGAACGCTATGGCTGGCGCCGTGCTGGAGGGCTGGATGGCAGCCCCCGGTAGTATTGCCGGCGAGCTAGCCAACCCCTCCTTCTTTAAGCTGCGCAACAAGGGCTCTAAGACTTTCCAGTTCAGCAAGTACCCGCTGAACTTCGAGTTTGGGGTTATGAACGTAGCTACCTCACCGGCTATGAACAACACCCTGGCGGGTAGCACGGTAGGTAACATTATTAAAGTCCATGTTAAGAACCCCTGGCAGCCGGCTAGCGCCACCGCAGACTACGTCAACAGCTGCGCGCGTCGTCGGGATCTAAACATCTCTACCTCATACGGAACCTTCTATAACGTTGGTACCGGTAAGCGCATCCCGGGTATTAGCGGCGAAAACGACTTCACCTGCGCTACCGACTCGCACGGCACCCACTATGACATCACCCTGCACTACAACCGCGACCTGGCCCCCAACGCTATTGCGGAGGCTGCCAACTACCAGCTGCGTAGTGGTCTAACCACGGTTGGTAAGCGTATTTACGTGGCTCTGGGCGCCCGCGTGCTGGGCTTTGTGCCCCCGCAGTGGGATGACGTGGTGGCTTTCGCTAAGGCCCAGGATCCGCGCTGGACCAATGAAGACGACATCCGCGCCTGCTACTGGGCTGCTTACCAGGCCCGCGTAAAGCGTTGGAACACCGCCAAGCTGGCTAATGGCTCCACCGAAGCCCTGGCTGGCGCCGTCCTGAAGTACACCGGTTGGGCTAAGGGCCTCAACGGCGTGTTCAAGGACCTGGAGCCGGGTGAGTGGATCTGGTCGCACGAAACCGGTAACTACCTCACCGCTGGTTCGGAAGGTAACACCCCGCACCTGGGCACCGTCGTCGGCGACGACATCCAGTTCTGGCGCGGCAGGGTGGGCTCACCGCAGGTTAACCTGCAAAACCGCGACGGCGTGTTCTAAACGGAGTGTTCTAAGCAGCGTGCTCTAGGCGGCATGCTCTAAGCAAGCTACTCTAGAGCGCGCTTTAGACCCCAAATTTTAGGGGCAGGCAGGGCCAGTTTTAGGATTTGACTCATGCCGGTTAGCTACAACGCCCAACAAAATCCCTATCTAGGGATTAACAGTCTGGCCACCATGCACGGTGACGCCCAATCTTCGGACGCCACCCCATTTGCTGGCCCAGGCGATCCGGGCGTTGGTGGAACCTGGAAAGTCACCTTCACTAACCACTGGGCTGCCTGCCCCACTATTTTGGCTGGCCAAGACGGCTACATTCAGGCCCTAATGACACAGTTTTTGGGCTCTGACGCCAAAGTACGCAAACCCAAGCTAGCCATTATTGAACCAGCCAGCGGCGCCCAGCTAGGAGCCATGGAAATCCCCACCGGGGCGCTACTGGGTGGGGTGTATGCCTATCTGGACGCCGACTCTAACCTGGTGATGGTTGACGGCACCAACGCCCTCACCTGGATTTCCCACAGCCAAGACGGCATGAAAGTATGGGTGTCGCGGCGCATTGACCTAACCGACGCCATGAAACTTGAACCCAAGGATCACGTGGTGGGGATCGTACCCGACTGGCACGGACGTATCTGGGTGGCTTCAGAGCGCGGCGTCGTCGGCCTAATTGACCCTAAACGCAACGTGGTGCGCCTGACCAAACTGCAGCAATACTCACCCGCAGAGCGTATCGACAACTCCATTTCCGCATGTCCCCAGGGGGTAAGCATTATTACCAGCCACGGCATCTATATGCTGGGCGCCGACGCCTCCACCTCCAAGCCGCGCATCATCTGGAGCCACAGCTATGACCGGGGCACTAAGCAAAAACCGGGGCAGCTTTCGCACGGCTCGGGGGCCACAGCCACTTTCTTTGGGCCTAACGGCTCGGACTATGTGATGCTTTCGGATAACGCGGATCGGCAAGAAAAACTCATTGTGTACCGCAGTGCTGACGGCAGCGCAGTGGGGGAGGGGCCGCTGTTTACCCCGGGTGCTTCGGGCACGGAAAACTCCATGATTGGCGTGCAAAACTCGATAGTGGGGGCCTGCACTTTCGGCTACCCCTATGCGCAGTACCCCGACACTAAGCCCGCCTACCGCGCCCAGGTGGCGCCGGGTATGGAACGCTGGGATGTTAACGACGACGCCTCGGGTATCACCCTGAAATGGCGTAATAACGGGATTTACTCGGCGGCAGTGCCGCGCCTGTCTACCGCTGATAACCTCATTTACACCTGTGAACGCCCGCGTGGACCGGCTGGGGTGCTCACCGGGCCGGTGGTTTATGCCTGCGCGATCGATATGGATAGTGGTCGCGTGGTGCATCGCCAGCGTTTGCCGCGCCTGGCTAACCTACTGGCTGGTGGCGACCCTTCCCAGATGGTGGGGGTTATTGATAAGCATGGCGTGTGGTGGCAGGGCACTATTGGGGGTATTTACCGCATTTCTCGCCACGGCGACGGCGTAAGTGGGGTGCAGGGGGCTAGCTCGCTTCCGCTGGGGGCGGCTTTTGGGTCTGTTAGTGATGCGCTAGGGGTTGTGGGCGACGGCGTAACCAGCGCGGTAGGGGCTGCGGGCGGTGGCGTAACTGGCGCGGTTGGTGAGGCCGGAGCTGCGAAGCTAGATGGTGACAAGTTTTTGTCGGCGAGCCGGGTGCTGGTGGGCCTGGTGCAGGGGCGCGGGTATGGGGAACTTGGACATGGGCAACTCGGCCATGGTGGTCTTGGGGGTGGAGAACTTGGGGCTGGTGGGCTTGAGACGGCCGCGAAAATTGCCGACGGCGTCGTCAACCCAACTGCTACGGCTCAAGGCGCCGCAAATCAAGGCGCACTGCCCGGCAACAGCGAGGCCCTAAGCGCGGGCGGGGCTAATGCGGTGAGCGTGGAGGCGCTGTTAGCCGAAGGGATCGTGTCCCAATGCGCCAAATGCCCGCCCTCAGCCGCCCTTATGGGCACATTCGGCGAGGCCTCAGTGAGTTTGCGGCTGATCAGCGCGGATACGAGCGTGGTTGTGCCCAAGGAACGCGGGCGCTCAGCTAAATTCACCAATATGCCCAAGGCCTTAACCATTATTAACGATGGCAATACCGCTTGGAAGATGGGGACTGAGTTTACTGTGCGCAGCAGGCGCCTAAACAATTTAGGGCAGTCATTAAGCAATAAAAATATTGCGAAAGAATACTATTTTAAGGCTGAGGTGGCACCTGTGCGCGGAGTAAGTAGCGCCTCGGCCCAGCCTGGCGCCTCGACTCAGTCCATCACCCCAGCCCAGCCCGGCGCCTCAGCCCCAGCTGCGCCGTCGCCCCAGGCTGACGCTGCGAAAGATGCCGGCATGAAATTTGTGCGCCAAGAGGGGCACGATTCTATTTTGGCGCTCACCGCTGACTTGCCGGCGGGCAAAGCCGTAACCGTGAACCTGTCCTGGAAGGTGCTGCGCGGCGCGGTGGAGCGGCCTAACGAGAAGTATCAGATCTTGGCGCTTAAGACAGTCGATGCAGATAAAAGCAGTTTCTTCCAGGTCCAGTCGCCGGAAGTACTAGCCACCAAGGGCTAAACGCCGCGCCGCGTAGCGTGCCCAGCTACGCGAGGCCGGCCGCACCATGCGCTGGGCCAGGATTTGCCGACCTGACTGCCCGCTGAGCTGGCACTGCCGTGTCAGGCCGCGCCGCGCGCTCGGCTGTGCGCTACCGCGCGCTGCGGAGGCTGGGCGGTGTCAGTGCTCTAGGTGCTCGTGGCCGGCGTGGCGGGCGGTTTCGAGCTGGAAGGTGGCGTGATCGATTTCCACCGGGAAATGGTGGGCGGCGCATTCAGACAGGTCATGCACAATCAGGTCGCGCTCGGCGGCGGTGACCTGCCCATCTACCTGCACATGTGCGGTGAGCACCACTAGCCCCGAGGACACGCTGGAAACATGCAGGTCATGCACGTTTACGACGCCGGGCAGGCAACACATGTGTTGGCGTAGCTCATCCAAATTCAGCTCGCTAGGGGTAGCTTCCATCAGGATCGCCGTCGAACGCTGTAACAGGTGTAGGGCGCGCGGGGCCATCAGGGCGGCAATGAGCAAGGAGGCGACGGCGTCGGCCCTACCCCAACCCGTTGCTAGAGCAACCAGAGCCGCCACAATAACCGCCACCGACCCCAGGGCATCGTTGGCTACCTCCAGGAAGGCGGCGCGCATGTTGAGGTTGGCGCCGCGCCCACCAGCCAAAATAGCCAGGCTGATCAGGTTAGCCAGCAAACCAACAATGCCCATAATCAGCATGGGCATAGGTTGCAGGGATTGGTTTTCCCACAATCGTTCAACGGCCTCATAAGCCACGATCAGGCAGATAGCCAGCAACATGCCCGCTTGCAGGGCGGCGGCAATCACCTCTGAACGGGCCCAACCCCAGGTGTAGGCGTTGTCGCGTGGACGCAGGCTCAAGTGGGTCGCCAACAGGGCAATGACCAGGCCGGAGCTGTCCACCGCCATGTGTCCGGCGTCTGCGGCCAGCGACAGGGAGCCAGAAATATAGGCGGCAATCAGCTCGCCAACAAACACTAGGGCGGTGACTGCCAGCGCGCCAATCAGGCGCTTGCGTGAAGAGGCGGCGTGGGAGTGGTCATGGCCATGGGAATGACTGTGAGACTTGGAGTTGGATCCGCCGTGCGGTTGGGCTGTCTGGCCTGGCTGGGCCGCTTGGCCTGGCTGACCTGACTGGCAGGGGAGTGCATTAGCTTGTTGGCAGTGGGTACTCACGCGCAGAAATTCTATGACCGCTAGCGGCTACATAAAAGGTTTGCCTTATACAAGTGTTGCGCCATACAAGTGTTGCGCCATACAAGTGTTGCGCCATACAAGTGTTGCGCCGCCCCAAACGGGGCGGCGCAACAAGGCTCGTTAGGTTTTTGTGTCGCTGGGTGGGCTTTACTCTTGGCGGGCCAGCTTGGTTTTAGTGCAGCTGTGTTGCAGCTAAACCCAGCCTTACTCTTGGCGGGTCTGCTCGCGCAGCACCTGCTTGGTGATCGGGCCACAAGTTTCACTAGCCAAAATCACCAGCAAAGTGC
>ENA-OWND01000611-OWND01000611.1-metagenome-genome-assembly--contig:-NODE-611-length-24725-cov-6.699919_pt1 | contig 24725 bp, 22 predicted proteins | sample MGYA00245342_ERZ651119 | MGnify/ENA primary metagenome ERZ651119 (study PRJEB26857, sample SAMEA4031756) | metagenome | biome: human; feature: oral; material: saliva | place: Philippines | collected 2014... | reverse complement strand
TAATATCTACGTACGTGGATATTTGGATTTCCGTGCCTGGTCTTTAAGACTACGTACGTAGATACGGAAAAACCACTACGTGAAGGTGCTTTTTTCTTCGCAAGAACAGCACTTTTCCCTCCGCAGATAAGCGGAATACTTGTGATAAGGTGAAGGGCTTGCGTGTCACTTCGGGGCGGGATATCGTGGGGCTGGGCGTGCAATGCCTTAGCAGAATAAATAGCGGGTAGGACTCGTGGCAACAGCCTCATTTAGGCGTACATCACGACCCCATAGGGGGCTGCGGCGCCTCTCCCCTCAGAGTGACTCCCAGCGATGGATCGCTGATGCCGTCCCATTCAGGGCAAATGCGTATTTTTGTATTAGGGAGATTGCTCGCCTTGCGAAGCCTCCCATTTCCCGCAAACGATACTTAGAACTTTATTAGATACGCTGCTTATGGCACTGACATTGGGGGATCTTGTCCCCGACCTCTTGGGCTTGGACGAAGCAGGGCAGGAGGTGCGCCTCTCGGACTACCCTGGGCGTAAGATCGTCCTCTACTTCTACCCCAAGGACAATACCTCGGGCTGCACGGCGCAGGCATGTAGCCTGCGTGACGGCTACAGCGAGCTCCGTGCCGCTGGCTACGAGATCATCGGGGTGAGCCGTGACTCGGCGAAGAGCCACGTGGGCTTCCGCACGAAGTACGAGCTGCCCTTCCGCCTCATCGCCGACACCGATGTGCGCCTCAATGAGCTCTTCGGGACTTGGATCGAGAAGAGTATGTACGGCCGCAAGTACATGGGCACCGAGCGCACGACCTTCGTCATCGGCACCGATGGCCGTATCGAGCGCATCATCCGTGGCAAGGCCGTCAATACGAAGGACCACGCCCAGCAGATCCTCCACGAAGATTAATCACGGGCTCTCCCCGAGCCATATATAAATAGACAACCTCCACATGAGTGAAGAAGTAAAGCTCTCCAAGAGCGCTAAGGATAAAGAGAAGCAGGCCCAGGATGAGGCCAAGCTGAAGACCCTCGAGACCGTCCTCGGTAAGATCGAGAAGACCTACGGCAAGGGTGCGGTCATGAACATGGCTGCCCGCCCCACGACCGACGTCAACGTCATCCCCACCGGCTCGATCAACCTCGACCACGCCCTCGGCGTAGGCGGCTATCCCCGCGGTCGTATCATCGAGATCTACGGCCCCGAGTCTTCGGGTAAGACGACGCTGGCTATCCACGCTATCGCAGAGGTGCAGAAGCAGGGCGGTAAGGCGATCATCATCGACGCTGAGCACGCCTTCGACCCCTCCTATGCCGAAGCGCTGGGCGTCGACATGGATAGCCTCTATATCTCTCAGCCCGACAACGGGGAGCAGGCGCTCGATATCGCCGAGCAGGTCATCCGCTCTGGTGCCGTCGACCTGGTCATCATCGACTCCGTCGCAGCACTCGTGCCTAAGCAGGAGATCGAGGGCGATATGGGTGAGACGAAGGTAGGTCTGCAGGCTCGCCTCATGTCGCAGGCCCTGCGTAAGATCACGGGGGCTATCAGCAAGTCCAATACCGCCTGTATCTTCATCAACCAGCTCCGTGAGAAGATCGGTGGGAACTCCTACGGCCCCTCCGAAACGACTACGGGTGGTAACGCCCTGAAGTTCTACGCCTCCGTGCGTCTGGACATCCGTCGTATCGGCCAGCTCAAGGATGGCGACGAGGTCATCGGGAACAATACCCGCGTGAAGGTCGTCAAGAATAAGGTGGCACCTCCCTTCCGCGTCGCTACCTTCGAGATCCTCTACGGTCAGGGTATCTCCCGCCTCGGTGAGATCATCGACATCGCCGAGAGCGAAGACTTCATCAAGAAGAGTGGCTCGTGGTACAGCTACGGAGCTACGAAGCTCGGTCAGGGTAAGGAGAACGCTAAGCAGACGCTCGCCGACAACCCCGAGCTCCTCGATGAGCTGACGGAGAAGGTCAAGGAAGCCCTGCGCAACGAAGGCAAGCCCAAGGACAAGCGCAAGAAGAAGGCCGCTAAGGACGAAGACGAGGACGAGGATTAATTCCCCGTCCCCGTCCTCTCGCTTCGATAGTGTAATCTATGGGAAAGCTAATCATCATCTCCGCCCCCTCGGGTACGGGGAAGAGTACGCTCATCAGCCGTCTGCTCGCTGAGCACCCCGAGCTGCATCTCGGCTTCTCCGTCTCGGCGACGAGCCGCCCACCCCGTGGGCAGGAGCAGCATGGCGTGGAGTATTACTTCTTCTCTCCCGAGGAGTTTAAGGCCGGCATTGAGCGTGGCGACTTCCTCGAGCACGAAGAGGTCTACCCCGGACGCTACTACGGTACACTTCGCTCCGAGGTCGACCGCCGTATCGCTGCGGGTGACCGCGTGATCTTCGACGTCGACTGCGTCGGCGGGCTGAATATCAAGAAGGGATATGGGCACGAAGCCCTGAGCATCTTCATCGAGCCGCCCTCGATCGAGGAGCTCCGTCGTCGCCTCGTCGGGCGCTCTACGGATAGCGCCGAGGTCATCGAGGAGCGTGTGGCAAAGGCCGCTCACGAGCTGACGTATGCACCGCTCTTCGACCGCGTGCTGACCAACGATGATCTGGAGCGCTGCTATGGGGAGTTCTACTCGATCGTGAGTGCCTTCCTCAGCGAAGACTAAGGCTCAGAGCTCCAGCGTACAGATCGCACCATAGGGACTTTGGTGGCTGAAGGCCTCCTCGAGGGGATACCAGCCAGCCCAGAGCCCAGCAGATAGGAGGACTCCTCCGTGTGTGAAGACTAAGACTTCACATGCGGAGGAGTCCTCTTTTTGTGCGAGCTCATCTCGTAGCTCTTCGATGAAGTCCGCTACGCGTGCTGCCTGCTCGGTGAAGGATTCGCCGCCCGTGGGTGCCACGTGGAGGTAGTCGTCGTACCAGAGCTGGAGGCGTGGGTCGGTGATCTCGTCGAAGCGCTGCAGCTCCCACTCCCCGAAGTTCAGCTCTAAGAGTCGTGCGTCGAGGATGGGGGATTCGTAGCCCAGCGCCTCACTGAGGCGCCGACAGCGGGAGAGCGGACTGCTATAGATGCGGGTAGGTGTGCGCCCTTCGAGCCGCTCAGTGAGCCGTGCTCTGACGTCCTCCGCCTCCTCGGCGAAGGATGCTGCCAGCGGGATATCACTCTGCCCATAGCAGACACCGCGTGCGATGTCGGGGCGGGTGTGGCGGATGAAGTGTAGGCGCATGGTAGTAGGTGGGATCGTGGCTTAGACGCCTAAGCCGAGGCGGTAGAGGATGGCGAAGCCCGTGAGCGTCGCCAGCTCTGAGAGGAGGCATAGCGCTCCGCAGGTATCGCCCGTGTAGCCGCCGATACGCTTACGCAGGTAGGCGATGAGCCCACCACCGACGAGGATGGGGAGGAAGATGGAGAGCGGTACGAAGTGCGTCAGTTCACTTCCTCCGATGGGTGTGGCCTCGATAGGGCGCAGTGCCCACCACTGCGCCGTGAGGAAGATCGCCAGCGCTGCGTAGATCGCTAAGGGGCGGGCCTTGCGGTAGGTGACCCCGATCTTACTATCCTCTTCGCGACGAGCGTAGGGGAGGAACTGCACCTGCAGGAGCGAGGTGACCTTCCCCGTGATGTCCGAGGTGAAGAGCACTGCAGGGAGCCAGCCGGCGGGGAGTGACGTGCCCAGTGCCCAGTAGGTGAGGTAGTAGAGGAGGAGCCCGAGGACAGCATAGCTGCCCACGTGGCTATCCTTCATAATGGCGAGGATCTGACTGCGCTCCCGTCCGCCTCCGAAGCCGTCGAAGAAGTCTCCGAGGCCGTCTTCGTGGAAGGCGCCCGTGAGGAGTAGGCGTGTGCCGAGGGCTAGGGCCAGCGCTGCTCCCACCGAGGGTAGTACGAGTGCGTAGAGGTAGAAGCTCCCCGAGAGGGTCGTCGCCGTCACGAGTCCCGCCACGGGCCACCAGCTGAGGGCGTCCTCATAGTCTGCCTTGGTTAGCTCCCGTAGACGCCAGAAGGGGAGGCGCGTGAAGAGGCTGAGGGCAGCGAGGAGTGCCCCGAGGTGACTTCGCTTCGTATTCGAATTATTCATACCAGACGCTGCCCGGCTGATCGGTGAGGGTGAAGCGGATCTCGCCGCCCTGCATCACGTCGTCGTAGGTGATGTAGGACTTGCGGAGCTCACGGCCGTTGATGGTGACGCGCTTGATGTAGCGCTTCTTTTCGCTCAGCTCGGGAGCGGAGAGGCGGAGCGTACGGCCATTGGGCAGGCTGATCGTACTCTCGCGGAAGAGAGGCGTGACGAGTTCGTAGCGCCCGCTCAGAGGATCGACGGGGTAGAAGCCGAGCGAGGCGAAGACGTACCAGGCGGACATCTGACCGCAGTCTTCATTGCCACAGAGGCCAGCGGGCTTGTCGGTGTAGAGCTGCTTGAGTACGCGGTGCGTGAGGTCCGTAGTCTTCCAAGGCTGGCGGGCCGCATTGTAGAGGAAGATGACGTGGTGCCCAGGCTCGTTGCCGTGAGCGTACTGGCCGATCATCCCTGTAGAGAAGATAGGTAGCTCGATGTGGCTGGGTGTCTCGGAAGAGAAGAACTCATCAAGGCGCTCACCGAGCTTACCCTGCATGAGCTTCGTCAGCCCATCGATATCGTGCTGTACGCTGAAGAGATAGTGGTAAGCATTGCTCTCGGTGAAGGACTTGGTGTAGGCGAAGGGATCGAAGACGCTATCCAGCTCGCCATTGCTCTTGTGGGGGCGGAAGAAGCCGGTCTTCTCGTCCCAGAGGTGGCGGTAGGAGCGGGCACGCTCGCGGTAGATCTTCTCCACTTCGCGCTCGCCCATCCAGGCGGCATAGCGTGCGATAGCATCATCGTCGTAGGCGTACTCGAGGGTCTTCGAGACGCTCTCGTCCTCGCGGTCGCTCCCGATGTATCCCATCTTGCGGTAGTCGTCCAGCCCGCGGTAGCCCTTGCGCTCAGCCGTCGTGCGGAGGAGGCTCAGGAGCTTTGCCTTGTCCTTGGGGACGTAGATCCCGCGCAGGACGGCCTCGACGATGACGGGTACGGAGTGGTAGCCGATCATCATATCGGTCTCGGAGGCGAACATATTCCACACGGGGAGGTGACCCTCGTTCTGCTCGCCGAAGTCGATGAGTGACTGCACGAAGTCACGCTGGAGGTTGGGCTGAAGGATGGAGTAGAGTGGGTGGGCTGCACGGTAGGTATCCCACAGTGAGAAGGTGCTGTAGGTGCCACCTGCACGCTGATGGATCTCACGATCGGCACCGAGGTAGCGGCCGTCGACATCGCTACAGAGTGTGGGGCAGATCTGCGCACGATAGAGTGCCGTGTAGAAGGTCGTCTGCAGACTATCGGGTGTGTCCGGTGAGAGACGGATCTGTGCAAGACGCTTGTCCCAGCGCTGGGTAGCTGCCTGGCGGTAGCGGTTAAAGTCGGTATGAGGGGCTTCGGCCTGCAGGTTCTTCAGCGCGCCCGCTTCGCTTACACCAGAGAGCGCGGTGCAGAGCGTGATGCTTTCGCCAGCGCGTACCTTATTGTAGTAGAGGCGGAGGATGATGCCATATCTGACGGACTTGCATTCTTCCCCCGTGTCAAGGGTGTACGGGATGGCTGTGCGCTCGATGCGGGCGGCAGGGCGAGAGAGCTTCGTGGCGAAGTAGACCTCCTGATTGCGAGCCCAGCCGTCGGAGTAGCGGAAGCCTGTGATCTGTGTGGGCGAGATGGCTTCTGCATCGCTAGTGACGAGGCTGTCCCAGTTCATCGCCTTGTTCAGATTGAGGATGATGCAGACCGAGTCGGCATCCTTCTGGAAGGTGTAGCGCTGTACCCCCACGCGGTCGGTGGCGGTCAGTTCGACACGGATGTCATAGGGCTCGAGTGTCACGGCATAGTAGCCGGCCTTCGCCACCTCGGTAGCGTGCGAGAAGCGTGCGTGGATGCCGATAGGTGCTTGCTCCTCTCCCGTCTTACCTGCCTGAGGCTTGCGGGTGAGACGGTCGTCCAGCGCAGGAAGGGTGACGGGGAGGAAGGAGATATCATAGAGGTCGCCTGCTCCCGTGCCACTCAGGTGCGTGTGGCTGAAGCCTGCGATCGTGCTGTCGGGGTAGAAGTAACCAGCGATATAGTCCCAGCCAGCACGCCCGTTGTCGGGGCTGAGCTGCACCATGCCGAAGGGGGCTGAGGCGCCAGGATAGACATTGCCCACCCAGTCGGTACCGATGAGCGTATTCACGCGCTGCGAGAGGCGAGGATACTGAGGGCGAACGATCTGCTTGCGCTGTGCGGGTAGCGCAAGGGTCGTAAGAAGGCCGATGCCTAGGCCCAAGAGGGCACGTAATCGTCTGGTCATAGAGGAGGCTGTAGCTATATAATATGGTGTAAAGATACGCATTTACCCACGGGTAATCGGTATGTGAAGGTGGGTTTCCCCCGCCTTATCCACTACTTATACACAGCGTGCGCCCCATCTCTCCACTACGGGGAGGGATGGGGCGCACGTATGGGTGGGGAGGTCTTACTTCCCGATACGCTCGTAGACGCTCTTGAAGGGTACGCGGATGCGGTCGCCCAAAGCGCGCTTCTCATCACGGATACCGCAGGAGACGATGAGCGAAGGCTCGACGGAGGAGGGTAGGCCCAGCGCCTTGCGCACACGGTGGGCATCGAAGCCCTCGACAGGGCAGGTGTCGTAGCCTGCCTCACTCATAGCGAGCATAAAGGTCTGTGCTACGAGGGCACAGCTCTTATGCAGGACAGTCTTCATATCGCCCTCGGTACCCTGACGCATCATGGGGCGGAAGAGTGCGATGGCGTTCATCACCAGATGGCGCGCCCAGCCCCAGACCTTGCACCCACGGCTGTAGAGGAAGGGGACCACCTTGGTCATGTATTCACGCTGCATAGCTTCGTACTTTGCCCACTTCTCTTCGGGCTGGTGCTTGTGGATATCCTCTACGATGCGGGGGAAGAGGTGATCCACACGCTCACGCCAGCGGGAGGGGGTGATGGCGAAGACGACGACTTCCTTTGCCGTGCTGATGGTGCTCTGCCCGAGACAAGCAGGGGTGAGCGCAGCGATGACGGTAGGGTCGGTGATATGGTAGCAGCGGTAGAGCTGCATATTCGAGCTCGTCGGGGCGAGGGTCGCTTGGCGTAGGCATTCCTCGACGCGGGCGCTATCCAGAGGCTTCTCTGGGTCGTAGTAGCGTATGGCGCGACGATGCTGGAGGGTTTCGTGAAGGCTCATAGAAGGTGGCTCTATTGGAATATAGGATATACGTGGGGTCGTGCGCCCCATAGCACAGGGGGATAAAGCGACACCGCTGATACCCTCAGAGTGGGATATCAGCGGTGCGTAAATCATTGGGATACCTCTTGACGTCCGCTAAGAGCGGTGCGAGATGGGGTATGGAGTAGCCTCGTAATCGAGGGCGGGATGATCGCCTTCGCTCGTGCAAGCACTGTCAGCGAAGGGAGGGAGACGGAGTCTCTACTACTGCTCTTCGGCCTGCTGGAGCTGCTTGACGTAGATGGCCTTCTCCATCTTCTTGCGTCGAGCTACAGAGGGCTTGATGAAGGCCTGACGGGCACGAAGTGCGCGCACAGCACCGGTCTTCTCAAACTTTCTCTTGAATCTTCTCAGAGCCTTCTCGATGTTTTCGCCCTCTTTTACTGGAACTACGATCATAATGTCTTACTTATCTATTTTGTTGTTATACTTTCTATCATTGGGAGAGTGCTACATACACTCTAATCAGTGCGCAAAATTACTAATACTTTGGCGAATACACAAACTCCCGCTTCGTCTGCCTGCGCCTCCCGCACTAAAATCTCCCACCCTGCACCTTGCTGAAGCACCTTCCTCTGGACTCTCGTCTTTTTGGGTGGGAAGAAAGAAGATGATGTCTTTGCAATTTTGCCACTTGAGTTTGGATAAGCTGAGTATAAAATGCTTAAATTTGAGCACATTAAAATCCTGAGAAGTCAGATGCCTAGGTTTGTAGGTAGGCTATAGAGCGTGATTTCTCTGATTGATCCAGTTCTAGATAGATTCAAGGACGATTATCTGTCAAAGGATTATGTGTGAAACCTATTAATTTTAGACGTATAACTCAAGAAATGATATAGATATGAATGTCCAAGATCTAGAAGATAAAGTTAAAGACGAGGCTCGTGCGTTTGGCCTCAAGGAAGAAAAGGCAGCGAATGCTGTACTTCGGTCCAATATTAAGTCAGATAGTTTCAAAGATGGAGGAGCTTATTTTGGTTATATAAGACCAGAAGAAGCGCCCTCAGGTGTTTACTACGATGTGTCATTTGTGGTCTTCCCTCAGGAAACGGGAGGTAAATGCCTCGTTGCCCTGGTTGTAGGATCTGCCGGCTTCCAGAGAGACTATGACCTCGTTTTGATACCATGGCTCAGAAGGCTTTATAAGAAGCTGGCTAGTACAGATGGGGATACTTTTCTCAAGAATGATTTTTCTGATATAGAGACATCCATTCCGGAGTTGCAAGAAAAGATAGAGAATGATGCCAGCGACCTTAAGAAAACACTGGAAAAGTATAAGAGGTACATCCTTGCTGCATGTGTTGTTGATCCAGACAAAGACTTTCGTATAATCTCTGCATGGCTAGCCCAGTATGCCCAGTGCAGAGGATGGGGTAATAAAGGAGAGCAGGGAAAGCAGAAGGTGGCTATCGGTAAACTTCTGGCTGGACAGCAGTCTGTAGACGTAGAGACGGATGTCAGGAATCTTCTAAAACTTAAGCGATTCGTTGTGCTACAGGGAGCTCCAGGTACGGGTAAAACCTACAATGCACTAAAGATTAGCCAGGACTATCAAGAAACCCACTTAATCCAGTTCCATGCGGAGACTTCCTACACTGATTTTGTCGGGGGGATTCGACCAACTCTGTCTTCTCAACAATTGGGTTATAGATTCAATGACGGCATATTGGTCGAGGCAATCCAGGCTGCAGATAAAGTGAGGGAGGCTGGTGGTCGTGTTTTGCTGATCATAGATGAAATAAACAGAGCGAATTTGGCTAATGTCTTAGGGCCGATATTCTTCCTGTTTGAAAACCACGTAGGAGAAAGAAATATCCCATTACAGGTCGGTACTCTTAGCTTGTCTAAGCTGCCCGATAACCTAGACGTTATCGCTACCATGAATACCGCGGATAGAAGCCTTGCTGTGGTGGATTTTGCTCTTCGACGTCGGTTTGCATGGTATACCATACGGCCACAGGTTATAGAGCCGAAGGACGGGCAGACGTTTCATAAAGACCTATTCCGTGAGTTCTGTGATATTTTCGAAAGGTATGCTTCAGATGAAGAGCTCAACCTTCAGCCTGGGCCGAGCTACTTCCTAACAGACGCCAAAGACAATAAGCAGCTTATGAAAATGAGACTGATTTATGAGCTGATGCCATTGATCAAGGAGTATTTGGCTGAAGGGCTCTTGCAGAAGGCTGCAGATAGCTTCGCTCATCTATTCTATACTGAGGCTGGGGTGTACTTATACGAGTAGTCTACTGGGCCAGGTGGTTATGGTGAATCTTTATACGCTCGAGGATACCTCAATTCCATATGAAGAGTTGAACTCTGTATGGAAATGTGACAAGCGCTATGGTGCAAATGTCCTCAGGCACTTTATCGCTTTGAATAAAGAGGCGTTTGATTTTATCGGTGTCCGAGCAGATATTGACGCTTCGTTTAATGCAACTCGTTTACTGATAAGTACGTCTAACTATGCGGGTACAATCCCCTTATTATCACCCAAGAATGGTAAGCCTTATGCCGAATTAACTGTCCGCGGGAGATTTGGAGAAGATATATCAGGGCTTCTGACCACGGTGCAAGATAGTTTGTTGCCTGAATATGATTCAAGTCTACCTGACATCCAAGACTCCTCCGTAGAGCCTCCTTTCTATTTTGAGTGTTGCAGATTCATTGACTTCTGGCAGAGAGTAGAGAAGGCACAGTGGTGTAAGTTTGAGGTAATAGAGCGTGAAAGTGATTTGCCTACTAGCGGTACTCGGTGGGATGTATATGCTCAGAGGAGTTTTGCGCCAGAGATAGCACTGAAGTACCCCACTCGAGAGAGTCGACTGTCGAAAAATCATTTAGAGTTTAGGCAGCTGGTCACTGTGCTTCTTTTGGCTATATCAGAAGTCAAGAAAATACAAACACCTATTGCTGTCAGATCTAGATACCTCAGTAAAACAACATGCTTGAGTTCTCTTTATGGCAATATGCCTAAACCCAGGATGTGTGACCGATTCGTCGAGCATGCCTCCGACCCTCTGACTATCAGAGAGGCTAAGCGTTTAGCAAATGTTATCCTCCAACATCATAGTACACGTAGGCGTCCTTGGAGAGTAGACTATGCTATTCTTTTCGAGCACTACGTGCAGCATCTTTTTAGGGAGGTAGCACAGAAGAGAAGTTGCTCGCTCGTATGTAACCCTCGTTATTTGATATTGGGGCGAGCTCCAGCTTGGGCGCTTCGCTATCTCGAGCCTGATATCGTGCTGCAGAGAGAGGATAATCAGCTTATCATCGATGCGAAGTATAAAAGCCATATGCTCAATCGGGGTACGATAAGTGATGGTTTGAAGGAATCTTTTAGGCGTGATTTGCACCAGGTCTTGGCGTATAGTTCATTTGGAACAGCGGAGAATAAACAGGTGGTCTTAGTCTATCCAGCAGAAGTCTTTGTTTGTCAGCGACAACAGATTTCGAATTCCTTAACGAGAGCCACCTCCAACGTGCACCTAGTCGGTATTCCCTTGGATATAACAAGAATAGGCGAAGCAAAACGAGAGCTAGATAAGCTAATTGCTCAATCGCTTTGACTTGGAGAGCAGAGCTTAATAGATGCGCCTATTGCTTTCAGTGTCACTACTCGAGAATCATGCTCTATTAAGCTCTCCCTATTGAACCTATATTGGTCTGCGGGTGAACCTATATAGGTCGCAGCACGAAGCAATATAGGTTGGTTCGCTGACCAGTATAGGTTTATATCGCCCCTCGTATAGTGCTTTGCAGAGCGAGGTGCGGGAGGAGGGGAAAAGTAAGCGCCCCAGTCGGTAGCAGGACTACCGGCTGGGGCGCTTCGTTGGGCGGGGGAGAAGGGCGGGCTACTTCTCGCGAATGAAGATGTTGATGGGCGTACCGGAGAAGTCCCAGTGCGCACGGATCTGATTCTCGAGGAAGCGGCGATAAGGCTCCTTGACCCACTGGGGGAGGTTCGCGAAGAAGGCGAAGCTGGGTACCGCGGTGGGGAGCTGCATGACGTACTTGATCTTGATGTACTTGCCCTTGGTAGCAGGAGGAGGCGTGGCCTCGATGATGGGGAGCATGACCTCGTTGAGCTTCGAGGTGGGGATGCGCTTGCTGCGACGCTCGTAGACCTGCTGGACTTCCTCGAGGACCTTGAAGATACGCTGCTTCGTCAGAGCCGAGATGAAGATGATGGGGAAGTCGGTGAAGGGAGCCAGACGCTCTCGGATAGCGTTCTCGAAGGTCTTGATGACGGCATTGCTCTTGTCCTCGACGAGGTCCCACTTATTCACGCAGACGATGAGCCCCTTGCTATTCTTCTGGATGAGCGAGAAGATGTTGAGGTCCTGGCTCTCGATACCGCGGGTGGCGTCAAGCATAAGGATACAGACGTCGGAGTTCTCGATAGCGCGGATGGAGCGAATGACCGAGTAGTACTCGAGGTCTTCGTTGACCTTGCCACGCTTGCGGATACCAGCGGTATCGACGAGGTAGAAGTTCATGCCGAACTTCGTGTAGTGCGTGTAGATCGAGTCGCGCGTGGTACCTGCTACGTTCGTGACGATGTTGCGCTCCTCGCCGATGAAGGCATTGACGAGCGAAGACTTACCCGCGTTGGGTCGACCGACGATAGCGATACGTGGAGCATCAAGGGTCTCGTCGACGTATTCGCCTTCGGGGAGGTTCTTCGTGATGGCATCAAGGAGATCACCCGTACCGCTACCGCTGACTGCGGAGATGGGCATAGGGTCACCGAGGCCGAAGCTGTAGAACTCCGCCGCCTCGTAGTGCTGGGCGAAGTTGTCCGCCTTGTTCGCCACGAGGAGGACGGGCTTCTTCGTGCGGCGGAGCTTGGCAGCGACCTCATCATCGAGGTCGGTGATGCCGCTCTCGACGTCGACGACGAAGAGGATGACATCGGCTTCCTCCATGGCGATCTCTACCTGCTTGTTGATCTCACCTTCGAAGATATCTTCGCTACCTACTACCCAACCGCCGGTGTCGACGATGGAGAACTCGCGGTCGAGCCATGATACCTTGCCGTACTGGCGGTCACGGGTCGTACCTGCCTCTTCGCTGACGATGGCCCCACGGGTCTGCGTCAAGCGGTTGAAGAGGGTGGACTTCCCTACGTTGGGGCGCCCTACTATTGCTACTAAATGACTCATATCTGATGCTGTGATTGGTGGGTGAGGCTTACCGCTCTTAGTCGAGGCGGTAGCCGTAGGCGCGGAGGATCTTGTCGCGGTTGCGCCAGTCCTTCTCTACCTTGACAAAGAGCTCGAGGAAGATCTTCTTCTCGAAGAATCGCTCCATGTCGCGACGTGCCATTGTGCCGACCTTCTTGATGGCTACACCGCGGTGGCCGATGATGATGCCCTTCTGGCTGTCGCGCTCGACGACGATCAGGGCCTGGATGTGGATGCGCTCGTCCTCTTCCTTGAAGGATTCGACGACGACTTCGACGGAGTAGGGGATCTCCTTCTTATAGTAGAGGAGGACCTTCTCACGGATGATCTCGGTGACGAAGAAGCGTGCGGGTCGGTCGGTCAGTGCATCCTTCTCGAAGTAGGGGGGAGAGGGTGGGATGAGGCTCTCGATGCGCTTCTTCAAGGGCTGGACATTGAAGTTGTTGAGCGCAGAGATGGGGATGATCTCCGCCTGAGGAAGCTCCTTGTGCCAGCGCTCCACGAGCTCGACGAGCTTATCCTGGGTCGTGAGGTCTACCTTATTAATAAGGAGGAGTACGGGGCACTTGACCCCACGGACGCGCTCGAGGAAGAACTCATTCTTATCGGCCGTCTCGACCGTGTCGGTGACGTAGAGTAGGACGTCAGCATCACCGAGAGCTGACTCGGAGAACTCGAGCATGCTCTCCTGGAGCTTGTAGTTCGGGCGCAGTACCCCAGGGGTGTCGCTGTAGACGATCTGCAGCTCGGGGGTATTGACGATGCCCATGATGCGGTGACGCGTCGTCTGGGCCTTGGAGGTGATGATCGATACGCGCTCGCCGACTAGGAGGTTCATCAGGGTGGACTTCCCCACGTTGGGGTTGCCCACGATATTGACGAAGCCTGAGCGGTGCGTGACTTCTTGCTTGTCTTCCATCGTCCGGAGTGTGGAGGGATAGGAATGAAAGACCTTGCCCGTCCTCTCCCAGCGAAGGGAAGAGTGGCAGGCAAGGTCTATCGTATGGGGAGATTAGTTCTTGGGATCGTAAGCCCACTTGACGTAGACTGCACCCCAAGTGAAGCCTGCGCCGAAGGACGTGAGGATGAGGTTGTCACCCTTCTTGAGCTGCTTCTCGAACTCCCAGATGCAGAGGGGGATCGTAGCTGAGCTGGTGTTGCCTCGGTACTCGATGTTGACCATCACGCGGTCCATAGGTACCTGCATCTCACGTGCTACAGCGTCGATGATGCGGAGGTTAGCCTGGTGGGGGACTACCCAGGCGATGTCGTCATAGCTCAGTCCGTTGCGCTCCATGATGGTGCGGCAGCTGGAGGACATGCCCTTGACGGCCTGCTTGAAGACGGCAGCACCCTCCTGGTAGACGTAGTGCTCACGGCGATCAATCGTCTCGTGGGAGGCAGGGCTGGCCGAGCCCCCAGACTTCATGATGAGGTTGGTGCGACCCGTACCATCCGTGCGGAAGTAAGAGTCGAGTACACCTTCGTTCTCCTCAGTAGGCTCGAGGAGTACGCAAGCAGCGCCATCGCCGAAGAGAGGGCACGTAGCGCGGTCGGTGTAGTCGGTGATGGCGGTCATCTTCTCAGTGGCAAGCACGATGATGCGCTTGTAGCGGCCCGAGCGGATGTAGTTAGCTCCAGCTTCGAGAGCGTAGATGAAGCCGGGGCAGGCAGCCTGCATGTCGAAGGTAAAGGCGTTGACACAGCCCGTCTCGAAGGCTACGATAGAAGCCGTCGTGGGGAAGTGGTAGTCAGCTGTATTCGTAGTCACGATGATCCCGTCGATGGTGGCGGGGTCGATGTTGTTGCGGGAGAAGAGATCCTTGACGGCTTCGATGCCGAGGAAGGAAGCACCCTTCGTGGGGTCCTTGAGGATACGACGCTCGCGGATCCCGACACGGGTCATGATCCACTCGTTGTTGGTATCGACCATCTTCTCGAGGTCGGCATTGGTTATCTTATCTTCAGGGAGATACCCTCCGACAGCCGTGATGGCTGCGTTGATGATACTCATAGGTTAGTTGGATATACTGATGTAGATTAATTTCAATCGCCTTAGCTTGTCGCTCACGAAGTTACAAAAAAAGCCCCAAAGGGGATACCTTGGGGCTTTTCTTTGTGTTGGCTAAGCGGGGCTGTTAAGCCTGCTCGATGGCAAGCTTGCCGCGGTAGTAACCGCACTCACCACATACCGTGTGGTAGATGTGCCATGCACCGCAGTTAGCGCACTTTGCGAGCGTAGGCATAGCTGCCTTATCATGAGTACGGCGCTTAGCGGTACGCGTCTTGGACTGTCTTCTTTTAGGATGTGCCATAAATCTTATTTTGTTTTAATTACTAATCTCGCTTGAGAGCCTTGAGTGCAGCCCAGCGCTCGTCGATCCCCTCATCATCGAGGGTGGGGGCGGGGCCTTCGGCTTCGTCGCGCACTTCGTCGGTAGAGATGCGGGCATAGGCCGACATCATCTCCTCGTTGCACTCGCCCTCGAGATGCATTCGCTGTAGGGGAAGGCTCAGGATGATATCCTCATAGAGGATCCACTCCAGGTCGAGCACCCCATCTTGCTCAGAGACGACGAGGATCTCGTCCTTCTCCTCAAGGGCTTCATTGCCGAACTTGACTATAAGCTCGCGCTCGGACTCTACATCTATATCTACGGGGTCAAGGCAGCGATCACAGTCGACCACCACATAGCCCTCATAGTAGAGGTCCAAGCTAAAGACGTCTCCCGTACGACGCAGACGTAGGTCGACATCGACCTCACCGCCGTGTACGCTACCCTCCGATAGGCGCTCGAAGTAGCTGTCCTCGAGGAGCCAGGTGTACTCGTGATCGCCTTCCGGGAGACTCCGTAGATTGATCTTGTACTGGTCGGTATGCATGGGTGACTCTTAAACTATGCGTAAAAATCTGCGCAAAGATACACAAAAGCCCCCATTCCCACAATTAAAAAGTGAGCAATGTTTGCCAGCTCTTGAGCGGAGCAGGCTATGCGGGGGCGATGACTAAGGGAGGAGACCGCGGGAGCGCCCGTCGGCGATGGTCTCGCGAAGCCCTTCCTCAAGGTTCTTGCTTGGGGTGAAGCCCAGAGCGAAGAGTGGCGAGGGATCACAGCGCCAGTTGCGCTGTGCGAGGATCGGGTACTTGTCCCGATTGAGTGGCGTCGTCTGCCCCGTGATAGCTGCTCGGAGCGAGCCGAAGAGGCAGGTGAGGCGCACCAGTGGCAGGGGGATACGTATATGGAATACGTGCTTGCGACCCAGCAGACGCTGAGCCAGATGACCGAACTCTCGGTCGGTATAGGTGTCGCCGTCGGCTACGATATAGCGCTGACCGCGGGCGCGCTCATCGCGTAGTACAAAGAGGGCAGCACGGGCAACATCCCCGCCATAGACGAAGGTCAGATATTGCTTGCGCAGGCCAGACATCGCATTGAAGCCACGGGCGATACTCTGTAGGGCGATGAGGTAATCCTTGTCCCCTGGGCCATAGACGCCAGTGGGGAGGAGGATCGTGAAGGGGAGCCCCGACTGCTCGGTGTAGTGCTCTGCGAGGCACTTACTACGGCCGTAGCGGGTATTGGGCTTCTGAGGGAGCTCGGCATGCAGGGCTTCATCGGGGCCTGCTACATTGCCGTAGCTACTGAGGCTACTCATCAGGACGAAGCGCTTGGGGGGCTCCGAGAGACGGCTGAGAGCGTGGAGTAGTCGGCGCGTATGCTCGGCGTTGACCTCTGCGAACTCCTCCAGGCGGGCGGTCTTCGTGATGCCCGCATTGTGGATGACGTAGTCCCACTGGGGACCGCCTTCCTCTAAGGGACGGACCGAGTCGAGAGCGCCGAAGAGCTGTTCCTCATCATAGTAGTCGACTTCAAGCAGCTTGACCCCTTGCTTCTCAAGGCGGGTCTTGTCACTGTCCTTACGTACAGCGGCCCATACCTCGTAGCCCGCTTCGAGGGCTTGGCGGACGAGGTGGCTGCCGATGAAGCCAGAGGCTCCGGTGATGAGTAGACGCTCCATGGTAATCGTATCGGTCGTGTGGGCTTAGAAGATGGAGAAGTGCACGTAGCGCTTGGGGTTCTCCTGCAGGTCACGCATGAGACGGTCTGCACTGCCTACGAGGCTGTCGAGGCGGTTGTAGAGCGAGGGATCGTTGAGGAGAAGACCTGCGGTATTGTCCTTGCCACGGAGCTGCTGGGATACCATCTGAAGCTGAGCCGTCGTCTCCTGAAGGCTGAGCATCAGCGAGTCAAGGCGCATCGAGGAGAGCTGACCGGAGAAGTTCGCAAGGTTGGAGCTCATGCTCCCGACGTTGTCGAGGACGGGGCCAAGGCTGCGGCTCGTGCGGTTCAGCCCTGCCATCATGCCGTGCAGCTGCTGCGTCGAAGCACTCAGCCCGTAGAGCATGCTGTCGATGCTCTTGTCGTTGAGCAGGGCGTTCAGGCGCTCCAGCGTGTTGGTGATCGTGGGCATCATCCCTGCGATGGCGGGGAGGATCTTCTCAGAGACGGAGGATAGGAGTCCGTCGCCTGCATCCTGGCTGGCGATGGTGTCCCCCTCGCTGAGGTACGTCTGGCTCTGGGGATTGATGACGAGCACAAGCTCAGCGCTCCCGAGTGGATTCGACTTGATCTTCAGCTGACTCCCTACGGGGATGCGCATATCGTCATCGAGTGCCAGCTCGAGCGTAGCGCCATAGCCACGGCTGTAGTCGAAGGCTACCGAGCGCACGTTGCCCACCTTGAAGCCGCTGGCTTCGACGGGAGCTGCTGCGGAGATGCCGCTGAGGTTGTCGAAGTGGGCATAATAGATCGAGGTCTTCTTAAAGACTTCGATACCCTTGAGGAAGTTGACCCCGATGTAGCCGAGGGCAACAGCGACGATGGCCAGCAGGCCGATCTGTACCTCTTTCTTTATCTTCATACGTATCTTATTTCTATATATGCTCTGTGATAGGGGGCTTAGAGGCGTGTCTTGCCTCGGTAGCGTGCGATGTAGGCATCGCGGTAAGTGCGGGGGAGGGCACGGAGCTGCTTCTGTGCTTCGGCCTTCGAGCTCGTGGGAGCGAGTAGATAGATGTACGCGCGCCCGACCTTCACTCGCTCTACTGCGGTGGGGAGCTTGTGGAAGCGCGCATCTTTCGTGTCGATCTTATCGGGGCTGGAGAGGAACTGGACGCGGTACGTGATCCCCGAGTCGGAGCTTTTCGCTTCACTCTCCTTCTTGGTTTTCTCCTTGTCCTTGCTACGCTCACGACTCTTGTTCATCGCACGCTCGACCTCTGCGCGGGCACTGGTGTCCTTGTCTGCGGTAGGCTCTTCAGCGGTCTCGTCGCTAACAGTAGCGGTCTCTTCCTTCTTCGTCTCGGTGCTGTCAGCCTCCTTGCTATCCTGGGTCTTCGTGCTCTTGCCACGATAGCTGCGGTAGTAGGAGCTGAAGCCCGACGCGATGGCCGAGGCGAGTGACTGCTGGCCTGCTTCGCTGAGCATGAAGGCGGCTTCGTTGGCATTCGAGAGGAAGCCGATCTCGGTGAGGATGCTGGGCATAGCTGATTGGCTCAGTACCCAAAGGATGTCCTGACGGACGCCACGGCTGTAGCGTCCAGCGGAGCGGTATTGGCGCTGGATCTTGTTTGCCAGCTCGATGCTCTTGTTGAAGTAAGCATCTTGCATGAGGTCAAACATGATATAGCTCTCCGTCGACGTCGGGTCAAAGCCCTTGTAAGTCGTCTTATAGTTGCTCTCGAGGAGCATCGCCTTGTTCTCGCGCATCGCCACGCTGAGGTTGTTGGCGAACTTCGCGATCCCCAACACATAGGTCTCCGTACCGTGGACGTCCTTCGACGGTGCGCTGTTGACGTGGATGCTGAGCATAAGGGAGGCCTTGTTCTTATTGGCAAAGTCTGCACGGGCCTGCAGACCGACGAAGACGTCCGTGCTACGCGTGTAGAGTACACGTACCTCGGGGTGTGCTGCGCGGATCTTACTGCCGACGAGCTTAGCTACCGCGAGGGTGATATCCTTCTCCTTGCCACCATTCCCTACGGTACCCGAGTCCTTCCCCCCGTGACCGGCGTCGATGACGACAGTGAAGAGGCGCTGGGCTTGCATCCCGAGGGGAGCAAGAGTAAGACAGAGGAGGAGCGTAAGTATTGAGGCGCGGATGTAGCGTGTAGCGTGGATCTCAGCGAGCGGCATATGCTTGGGAGGAGCTGTGTAGGCTCTACGAACAATGATTTATTTAATAACGCAAAGATACAACGCTTTTGTAAAAGGGACTTGTATCCTCACGGAGGATTGTGTGAAGACCCCTCCCCAGTGACAGGTGAAGTCGTGGGGAGGGGCCTTCTTCGTTGTAGGCATGCGTAGTACGCTCTACTATTATATAGCGAGGATGTAGCGCAGGATAAGGAGTGCTGAGACGATGTAGAGGGTGATGGAGACCTGGCGCCACTGGCCGCTGAGGAGCTTGACCAGCGTGTAGGAGATGAGCCCGAGGGCCATCCCTTCGGCGATATTGTAGGTCAGCACCATCGTCAGTACGGTGATGAAGCTGGGCAGTGCCTCGGAGATATCCATGAGGTCGATATCCTGAATAGAGCTCAGCATCAGCACACCTACCAGCACAAGAGCACCCGTCGTCGCAGCGGAAGGGATGAGTAGGAAGAGCGGCGAGAGGAAGAGTGCGAGGATGAAGAGCACAGCTGTAGACAGTGCGGTCATACCCGTGCGGCCGCCCTCGGCGATACCTGCACCACTCTCTACGAAGGTCGTCACGGTCGACGTGCCGCAGACGGCACCGATGGAGGTGGCCAGAGCGTCAGCCATCATCGCCTGCTTGATATTCTTCACGTTGCCTTCGCTGTCCATCATCTCAGTCTTAGCGGCAGCACCGATGAGCGTACCCACGGTGTTGAAGATATCCATGAAGACCAGAGCGAAGATCGTGAGCGCCATATCCATATTGAGCAGCGCCTTGAAGTCGAACTGCAGGAACGTAGGCGCCAGCGAGCGGGGTAGAGAGACGGGGATGAAGCTATCGGGGATCTGTGTCACGCCGAGGGGAATCCCGATGATCGTGCAGAGGACGATGCTGTAGAAGAGCGCACCTCGTACACGCAGCGTCATCAGGACACCGCTGAGGATGATACCGATGACGGCGAGGATCGCCGTAGGGGTGAAGGGGCCGAGGGCTACGAAGGTCGCTTCGTTGGCGACGATGACCCCAGCATTCTTCAGCCCGATGAAGGCGATGAAGAAGCCGATACCTGCCGAGATAGCGAAGCGGAGGTTCTTCGGGATACAGCGTACGATCTGCTCGCGGATGTTGAAGGCGGTGAGCAGGATGAAGATGATCCCTTCGACGAAGACGGCTGCCAGACCTGCCTGCCAGCTGTAGCCCATACCCATGACGAGGGTGAAGGCGAAGAAGGCATTGATACCCATGCTGGGAGCCTGGGCGAAGGGCAGCTTAGCTAAGAAGGCGATGAGGAGCGTGCCGACGGCCGATGCCAGGGCGGTAGCGGTGAAGACGGCGCCCTTGTCCATGCCAGCAGTGCTGAGGATGTCGGGGTTGACCGCGAGGATATAGCTCATCGTGAGGAAGGTCGTCAGGCCTGCCAGAAGCTCTGTGCGGAGCTTGTACTTCGTGGGGTCAAAGCCCACAAGACGATAGAGTGCTTGCATTAGAGTGTACGGGGGGCTTAGAAGGTCCACTTGATGGCCAGCGTGGGGTTCACGACGGTCTTGTCCAGTACAGCGAAGTTGCTGCTGATCTCCCATTCGGTACCGATGCTGAGGTTGAACTTGGGGTTGATACCCTCGAACTTATTCAGGTTTACCCACAGCTGCGGCTCGGTGATGAAGATGATATTGTTCTTGCCCGTGACGAGATGACGGTCGCCCCAGAGGTCAGCGAAGCCCAGGAAGGAGAGCTTACCACCCGCCATGTGCAGGTACCACGTACTCGTCAGCTGGAAGGAGTGGGGTCTATCCTGACGTGCCAGATACTTATACATCGGCGTGAAGGTGAAGCCCGCTTGATAGTCCGCTTGGTTCCACGCGTAGGTCAGACCTGCGAGGTAGGCATTCTTGTAGGAGAACTGATTGCTCAGCCCGCCGTCGTACTCGATATGCAGGGCCAGAGGGAGCTTGCCGAGGCTGAACTCACGAGAGATCTCCCAGTAGGCCGAGGTGATGCCCTCGCGCTGATAGTTCATATCGACGAAGAAGAAGGTATTCCCCCAGCTGTCGGGGCGGAAGAGCTCCACGGTCGTGGTGAGCTTGGGACGATCGGGCTGGTCCTTGCTGTAGAGCTGGCGCCCGAAGTCATAGTGGAGCTGAATGTTTTGTGCTTGTGCTCCGAGGGTAGTCAGGAGGAGTACAAGCGCGATACGATAAAGCTGTCGCATGGATGGATTATTGTGAGAGTTAAGTTAGTGCTTCGTAGTAGGCTCCTCGCGGTCCTCCTTGCGCTCGGGGAGGAGCAGGTTCAGTACTACGGCGATGACAGCCGAGAGCCCGATACCCGAGAGGGAGAAGTTGCCGAAGGAGAGTGCGGCACCCCCGATACCCGTGGTGAGGGTGACGGAGATGATGACCACGTTGCGCGACGAGGCGAGGTTCACACGGCTGTGTAGGAGGCTCGAGATCCCTGCGCCAGCGATCGTGCCGAAGAGTAGGAGCATGATCCCACCGAGGATAGCCTGGTCGATACTGCGCAGGAGGGCGCTGACCTTCCCGATGAGGGAGAAGAGCACACCCGTGACGGCTGCGATACGGAAGACCAGCGGGTCGGTGACCTTCGTCAGTGACATGGCGCCCGTGACCTCAGAGTAGGTCGTCACAGGAGGCCCTCCGACGAGTGAGGCGAAGAGACAGGCGATACCGTCGCCGAGCATCGTGCGGTGCAGGCCGGGGTCCTTGACGAAGTTCTTCCCTGCCACGTTATTCACCACATACACATCACCGATATGCTCGATGACGGGGGCGATGGCCACGGGGATCATAAAGAGGATGGGGGCAAAGGAGAAGTTCTCGGGGAGCGTGATCTTAGGTAGGCTGAGCCAAGAGGCCTCGGCGATGGGTCTTAGATCGACCTCAAAGAAGATGAGGTCAGCGATATAGCCCACGACGATACCGAGGAAGATGGGGATGAGCTTCGTGATCCCTCGGCCGTAGAGCGTGACGATGATCGCCGTAGCGAGCGAGATGACTGCCAGAGGCCAGTTCGTCGCCGCCATCTTCACTGCGGAGTCCGAGAGGGAGAGCCCGATGAGCATGATGATAGGGCCGATGACGACTGGAGGGAAGAGGCGGGAGATGAAGCGCAGCCCGAAGAGACGGATCAGGAGCGACATCACGAAGTACACGGCACTCACCCCGATACAGCCGAAGAGCGCGCCGCTGAGTCCGTAGAGCTCTGTGGCTTTGATGATCGGTGCGATGAAGGCGAAGCTACTACCGAGGAAGATAGGTACCTTGCCCTTGGTCACGAGGTGGAAGAGGAGGGTGCCGATGCCCGCCGAGAAGAGGGCGGTTGATGGATCGAGTCCGACGAGGATGGGTACAAGGACTGTAGCCCCGAAGGCAACGAATAGGTACTGGGCGCCAGCGATCCCCTTACGCAGGGGGCTGAGCGGGGTGGTGTCAGAGGTCATAATTTTCTCAAGGAGGGAGTGTGATTACGCTCACAAAAGTAGCTAATCTCTTCACTATATAGAGTGCCCCAATCATTGATTGCGCAAACTCTCTCCATAGTAGAGTGCTAAGGTATCGCCTGCCCAGCTCCACGATATACCTCTCCGAAGAGATACACAAGCCCTTCGCCTTATCGCGAGTATTCCTCTTATTCAGCGGAGGGAAAAGCACCATTCCCGTGAAGAAAAAAGCACCTCCCCGTAGTGGTTTTTCTCTATCTATGTGCATAGTCTTAAAGACCAGGCACGTAAACCCAAATATCCACGTACGTAGATTTATCGTCCACGTACGTAGTCCAAACTTATCAGCCACTCGTCCACAACTTTTATCCCTGCGCGGAGCAACAATCGAACAGAGGTCACTTCACAAAGCTATATAGCTTTCTTCACCATCCTATATAGCTCTACCCACGCACCCATATATCTATATATGAGCTCCGCAGGCTTACTTCTCCCCGCGAGCACCACGCCTCGCGCGCGTACATTATATATTATAGGAGTAGGGCTGAGCATTAGTCCCTCTCCCACACCATCCACATACGACAGAAGCTCCGACTGCGATACCTCACCAGAGCCTCATAGAAGGACATAATATCAACCTATATTGGTCAGTGAGTCGACCTATATTGGTCGTCACGCGAACCTATATAGGTTGTTGATGCGACCTATATAGGTCAACCCAGCGACCAATATAGGTTCACATCACCCTCTATACGAAGGTCTCGAAAACGCCCCTATAAGAGACCACTCCCTCTTCACTTAGGCAGGAAAAGCCCAGAGGAAAAGCAGTGGCGCATACACCTGCTCCGCACACTCCGATGCAGTCTTCCTACCATTGCGGAGGTATCCGATTATCCCTACCTTTGCACTTGGAGTCGGGCAGAAGCGTCTGCCAATAGCACTCCATCTTCAGTACTAACATAGCGTTTGCTATTTATTCGGAAATGTCTTAGAACCTAGGAAATTCAAAGTACGTCACTCGAATAAGTCAGTGAACGCCTGCGCATAGCGTAGGCGTGACTTATCTCTTGTGACGTGGGCATTCCTAGGGCCTTAAGACAAAGAGTGGGAAGCGTCTACGCTTCTCTTTTGTCTTGGGGCTCTTAGGGGGCTCACGCCGAAGAGATAGCCAGCGCCTAACACGCTATGCGCTTATGGCAAACAAGCAACTCACCCAGGCGAAGAAGGCCAAGAAGGATGAGTTCTACACCCAGCTCGAAGACATAGAGGCAGAGCTCAAACACTACAAAAAGCACTTCGAAGGCAAGACCGTCCTCTGTAACTGCGACGACCCTCGGATGAGTCACTTCTTCTACTACTTCGTCCTGAACTTCCATCTACTTGGACTCAAGAAGCTCATCACCACCTGCTACAAGAACCAAGATCCAGATCTCTTCTCTGTCAGTGCGACCGAGCAGGCCGTCTACCTCGTCTATGAGGGAGAAGATATCGGCATGCCACCTAACCCGAATATCGCTGGACTCGTGCATCCTCTCGAAGGGGATGGGGACTTCCGCAGTGAAGAGTGTATCGAGTTCCTCAAAGAAGCAGATATCGTCGTCACCAATCCTCCCTTCTCTCTCTTCCGTGAATACGTGGCTCAGCTGATCGAATACCAGAAGAAGTTTATCATCATCGGTAATATAAATGCCGTCACCTATAAGGAGATCTTCCCTTTCGTGCAGAGTGAGCAGATCTGGCTAGGGCCAAGCATTCATAGCGGAGATAGAGAGTTTGAGATACCAAGCAGTTACCCCCTGGAAGCTGCGAGTTCCCGCATAGATGGTGACGGGCGAAAATTCATACGCATGAAGGGCGTACGGTGGTTCACCAATTTAGACTTTCCTCAGAGACATGAGGAGCTTATTCTCTATAAGAAGTATAAGCCAGAGGACTATCCATACTTTGATAATTATGCAGCGATCAATGTAGGTAAGACCGCAGATATTCCCTACGACTACGATGGTGCAATGGGAGTGCCAATCTCCTATTTAGACAAGCACAACCCGGAGCAGTTTGAAATTCTAGGAATGACTGAGAGTAATGGAAGAGGGTTGTCTTTTGGCCTATGGGATGAGTCTAGTAAAAAGGCTCACACTTACATTAATGGGAAGAAAAAATACGCACGTATATTCATCCGTAAACGCAAGTAACCCATGAAGATTCGACTCGAACACATTGCCGTCCGTGACCTATTCGACGGATATCAGGATAATGGGGAAAATGGCGTCGTCGCCTACGGAGGTAAGCTGGATGTACGCCCAGCCTACCAGCGTGAATTCATCTACAAACCCGAGCAACAGCAAGCGGTCATCGACACCCTGAGTAAGGGGTATCCACTGAACGTGATGTACTGGTCTAAGCAAGGGAACGACCGCTACGAGCTGATAGACGGACAGCAGAGGACGCTATCCATCTGCACCTTCCTCAACAATGACTTTTCGTGCAAGGGGCTCTTCGGGAATCCACAGCCCCTCAAGTTTGGGACACTCCCTGAGGATCTACAGAGGAAGCTCCTTGACTACGAGCTCACCGTCTATATATGCGA
>ENA-OWND01000608-OWND01000608.1-metagenome-genome-assembly--contig:-NODE-608-length-24771-cov-14.161758_pt1 | contig 24771 bp, 24 predicted proteins | sample MGYA00245342_ERZ651119 | MGnify/ENA primary metagenome ERZ651119 (study PRJEB26857, sample SAMEA4031756) | metagenome | biome: human; feature: oral; material: saliva | place: Philippines | collected 2014... | reverse complement strand
CCGGATGCTAGAAGAGTATCTCACTGATTATGAGACTCGCAAGTCAATGAGTGTTCCATGCTGATAATTTCTCCTTATTTAACTCTAATACATTTGATTTCTGACGGCGATCCATGATAGCAAGCATAGTATCACGTCTTATTACAAGCATTTGATTATATGCATCGATTTCTTCTTCATTCTTTGGTTCATCAGGAATGATTGATTTTAAAGAATCAAAATACACTTTATATGCTCTATCTGAATTATATGCTTTTTCATGTAATTCATGATAGAGTGTATGGTTAATAAAATACTCATCGTCTAATTTTGTTTTATCTGTTAAAAAACCTTGACGATGTAGTAAATAAACAAGCATTTTATCTATACTATCTCTTAATCCATACACCGTTCGATTGATTGTAGCGTGTACATTATCAGTATCGTATGGGATATACCCTTTATCAGCACTAGTTAATTGATTTCTTGTATTAAATGCTTCGTTTAATAAGAATTGCAAGCGAATATAGGCTTCAAATAGAGGCATATATTCTTTTTCTTCTTGTTGATTTTTAAATTCAGTAATTAGATTAATGGCATTTGTCATTTGACCTGATCGCGTATAATCTTTTCCTTCGTTTGTAAAATCTTTTTCAATGCTATCAAACTCTTCTTTTTGTAAAAACTGAATGGAAGCAAATATAGGCTCTTTATAGATATCAAGAGGTCGTAAACCAATTAAATTATGAGGATCTAAAGATTTACCTGTATTAAGTCTCCAAATCATTTCATCATTAAGGAACCATTTATTTTTAGGTGATTTTACATTGACCGATTTACCGTCATTTGAAATAAAGATTAAAGCATTATTGCCTAACCGCCTTACTTCGGCAGGGTCAATTAATTTACGACCAATTTCAGAGGTAGATACGGTAGTTCGACTAAACCACCCAGACGTTGATGTAGACTCTTGCTTTAGTGTTACATCACCGATTGCTTCTGATGCGAATTTAGCGGTAGTTTCGTCACGAGGCTCTAAGTAAATTTGTGTCTGCATTGAAGTCATATAAGATTTATCGTTATCATAAACCCCTAATACTTGGTCTATACCTTGAGCAATGAGTAAAAATTTTAATCCATAAGAGGCTGAATAGCCTGTAGTTCTAACTAATTCTGTCATTTTACCAAAAGCTGGCCACTCATCAATGAGTAGCAAGCATGGGCGTTGACGTTTAGCTTTTGCTTCATCTTCCATAATGCGAGATGTGATAATTTGGAAGATAAAGGAGAATAAATTTTTGACACGATCCAAATCAGAAGGGGGAACAACTAAGAATAAATCTGTTGGTTTAGATAAGCCACGAATATCGCCAATAATAAAATCAGATGTACATGTGTTTTCAACAATAGTTTTACTACTAAACATAATTAATGCTGTAACTGCTGATGACAATACACCTGCAAATTCGCCACCCTCTTTAGCTACAAAAGAGGAGAATTTAGTTTTAACAACTGGGTGTAATTTAGGTGTTCTTGCTGATTCTGTTGTTATTGTAGCAATATTATCTACGTTAGATTCATCAATTCTACGGCGAATCATTGGTTGTTCTGATGTTTCACCATGCACCCACATATTGCAAGGAAAATGTTCAAATTCATTTATAATTCTCAAACATTTTTCTTTGACGTCGAAAACTTCTCCGTCCTCATCAAAGCCACCTGTAGATAAAAATTCGTATACATGATACATATTGGTTTCAATATAACCTTCATCGTGTGGCATTAAGTTATTTTTATAATTTTCTACTGCATGAGCATATTTTAAATGCACTACAACGCCAGTAATAATATCAATGGCGTTTGCTTTCCAATGGGCATCTTTACCTTCTGGAGCACCAACTAATAAGGTAATAACATTGCCAACGTCTTTATCTTCGTCTGGCGTACCCCAACGAATTTCATTCAATGGGTTAAAACGAGCCGTAGGGCGTAGATCAGTAGGAGCAAACTCAATTACATTATGACCGAGTACATGCTTTCGATATGGACCTGTTTCACGCAAATTTTCACGTTTTAAGTCAGATACAATCATCGAACCCTTCCATTGTAAGCATGTAGGAATAACAATACCAACACCTTTACCTGCTCTAGAAGGGGCAATCATAATAACATGTGTTGGGTTATTATCAACAATGTAATATCGATTTATAAAAAATAGGATTTGAAAAGTAATGAAAATACGCCGAAATGATTTATCATTAATGTTTAGGAATGATAAAAACTTATATTTTTTACCGATTTGAGTACATGTTTTTCTAATACTGGATAAAAATTTATGTAAATTTTCATAATCAATTAATCCTGTATACCATGTTCCTAAAATAACTCCTGATAAATTATTAGATTCTTTAGGAGTCATAATAGATTTCATTTTTCTTAAATCGGATAACGTAGCCCATTTAGCGGTACCATGAGATGTGAGTTCTTTATTTGTACCTATTTTAATCGCAATTATAAGCCCTGCAACGAGGCTAACGAAACAAGCTGATAGATAGGTGTCAAACGGTGTAGAAAATATCTTAGGAGCCTGTTTATGGAACTCCATATACAAATCTATAAAGCCGAATGGATTTGTATATAGGATTCCTATTTTTGACATACCCTCTGTGAGTGGGGCTGATGTTTTTTTCATTAATAGTGTAATGGCTATGGTATTAGATATAAAAAAGCCCATACACGTAATAATCCCACCAATTATAAAGTTATACACTCATGAAAATCCTTTCTAATACTAAGTGGGGAAGTAGCCACCCTAAATGCAGGGTGGCTACTTTTTAATTATTGTACATATGGTTTCACTCTAATATCTGCATGAAGCATGACATTAAATTGATAACCTTCACGGACTGTTCCTGTTGGTTGAACGGAACTGCTATTTTGTGTAGCAATAGAGGTCATACCACTAATAGCTTGTGCCATAGCACTTTTTAAAGCAGAATCAGATACTGATTCTGTATATGCACTATTGCTATTATTGTTATTATTTGTATGGCTAGAATTATTAGTCGCAGCTCCTGCAAGACCTGCAAAGATAGCACCTGTCAATACGGCTCTAGTTTTCACCCAACTATGCGTAGAATATTTATCTTTTAAGCCAGTTTGACCGAGTCCGTCAATCGCTTCATAGTTAGGGAGCATAACAGAGTTACCATTAGGAAAAATAACACGTTGGAATGCAATATTAATACGTCCGCCATTCATACCCATTGGCTCACCGATTAAACGGCTACCTGCAGGAATTAATACGTTATTACCTGTTACGCTGTCATATACATCTTGTCTTACAACAGCTGTTACAACACTATTACTATTATCTGATGTCACTCTTGTAATTAATGTAGCAGGAATAACGGTACCTGCTTGTAATACTTCATCAGCTTTAGCTTGACCGCTAAAATTATTTGTACTATTTGCGTTGTAGCGATCATAAGTATTTTGACCGCCATAATAATTTGTTGTATCTGATGCGAATGCCATAGAAGAAGTAGCAATAGCAAGCATTGCTATAAGTAATGTTTTCTTTAGTTTCATAGTATATTCCTTCCTATCGTTGAGAACCAACAACAGTAATGTAACCGTCATTAGTGTTGTTATTGTAGTTATTGTTTACAGAGTTGTTATAACTTCCGTTTGCGGATCCATTAGAAGATTGACCTGTGCTTTCTCTCCACATATCAGATAAAGTTCTAGTTCCTTCTTGTTCTGGAGCATTAGATCCTTTATTGCTACTGAAACTAAAGAAAATGTCTGAATTGTTGGCTTGCTTTTCAGCTTGTTCAGCTTGTGCTTGCTCTTGGGCTTTTTTAGCTAATTCTGCAGAGCGTCTTTGCATTTCTGCTTGTTGTTCTGGACTTATTTGTTGCTGTTGTGGTTGAGATTGTGGGGTAGGTTGTGGTGTTAATTGATGACTATGATCATGATTATGATCATGTTCTTCTTGAAACTTTTCATCATTTGCTAAGCGATTAGCTTTATCATCAGCTGTTATTTTATTTTTATTTACAGATTCTTCCGTTCTAGTCGTTGGTTTTGATTCTTGGGAATCGCCACCAAACCATAAATAACCAATACCGACAATAAGAATAGCGATAACAACACCGACTACCTTTTTATTTAATTTTTTGGGTTCCTCTGGGGTAGGTTCCAAATCAAGTTTAGTATCTGCCATAGTATTTCTCCTTAATACTGATAACGTGTTAAAACTATAAGATTAATAAATTGCTATACATGTAATAAGCTAGGATAGTTTATTACATGTATTAATTTATTAATGATTTCGCCTTGGGGCGAATTAAAAGTGGGGAAGAGGACGGTTATTTTGTACCTTCTTGAATCCGATTAATTTTAATTTGGATATCTTGGGCTTCTTGTTCGTCCTTTGTTTTTTGCGTTGGTGTTGCTTTACTTTGACTGCCGATACCTAAATCCGCTTGTAATTGAGCGATTTGTTGATCGATTTCTTTAGTATCAGGTTTCATAGAAGCCTGATTAAGTTCAGCCATAGTATTCAAATTTGAGCGATACATTCGCTCTTTGAGTGGTGTGTAATTTTCTTGTACAGCTACGGTATTTGGTGTATTAGTTAGTGTTTTTGCAAGTTCAACAACATCTACAGGTTTCTTATTTAATTGTTTATTAATTTTTCCATTGTCGGCTTTTTTATTTTCTGTTTTTCGTTTTACGTCAATCCAAGAATTTTTACTGAATTGGATTTTGAATTTTTGACCGACTTTATCAATTTCAATAAATTCACCTTTTAGACGATAATTTAATAATTGTGCTTTGTTAGCATCGTCAATTTGATAGAAAGTTGGGAAGTTATTTTTATTTTCCCTGCGTAATTCAATATATGTTTTTGTTCCATCATCAAAGATTTTAGTTGGAACATATTCTTCATTTACATTATGAGCTTTCATAGTATAAGTTTGAGTGAATTTAGTATTACTTAGTTGATTTAACTTATTGTTAAATGCAACTAATCTAGAACGCTCTTCTTCTTCTTGACGCATTCTATCTTGTTTGTCTAGTTCTGGGTATTCCCAAAGAATGACATACTCACCATCATCTCTTGTTGAATTTACAATTAACCGATATACACGTTGATTAGTATTAATGATAAAGTTTGTTTTTAAATTATTGGTTACAGGTTTTACATATACATGTTGTATACCTGCGACCATATCTTTATCAACTTTAAATCTTACATTATCGCCAGTTGCGATTTTTTGTACAACTTCATCTCCACGAAGTTGAATATCTGTAACACGACCAACTTGTGTATTAATTTCAAATTGTGTCCAAGGATTATATGTATATACATGAGCTGTCTGATCTGTATAAGTAGGGTAATATACAACTCCTTCTTCTGCGAAAACTGGACTAAATGTCATTGTGCTAGTAGCAATCATTGCTACTAGTAATGATGTTTTAACTTTTATATTCATGATCTATCTCCTTAATGTTGATGTTGTTGAGTTGTTGATTGTTGTGTTTGTGTATTTTGTTGTGGATTTGTTTGTTGTGGTTGTGGGGTAGGTTGAGGTGTTGGCTCTTTAGATACAGAAGCTTTTTCATCAACTATCCCTTCATCAGAAATTTGGAAATCTTTAACGAATAATCCCATAGGGTTTGATACAAGTAATTCTTTATCTGATACGCTTTCTTGTTTTAAAGTAAATACACCTGAATATGCTCTTACGATTGGTTTACCTTGTCCACCAGATGTTGTTTCTTCTTGCCACCTTACAGAATAAGAATCTTTAGAATCTGGAACGGCAGTTACAGATAAAATTTTAACGTAATTCCGTTTACCTTCTTCTATATTTTTTTTGATAGTTGGTAGGTATAATTCTTTGTATTTGTTTGCAGATTCCTCTGTAAACATATGGGCTGTTCTATTAAAGTTTTCGTTTAATACTTTTTTGTCAGCAGGGATAGAACGAATACCTTCAACAAAGCGAGAAAGAAAATATCCCTTGATACTATCAGTTGGTTTCATAGAAGTTTCTTCTAATGAACCAAGTGATTTAACGTAACCTGTTTGTTCATCAACTTGAACTAAATAAGGGATAAAAGTAGAACGTGTAGAAACATAAACTAAACCAATAACAGATACAAGACTAATTACAGCAGATGCAAAAGCGATCCGTTGCCATTTTTGAATCTGTATAGATTGGGCTACGTTAATGTTTGCATTAATATCTGGTCCACGACCGATATTCGATGCAATAGTTTGATTTTCATTTTTTGACATTAAAACCCTCCTTGTCAAAATCCAGTTTTATTTATGATTAGATTATATCATTTCCCCCCACAGAAAACAATAGACAATTACTGTGTTAAATGATAGAATTAGAATGTAAAATTACAAATAAGACTGGAAGTCTTAGTGGGAATTTTAAAACGCGACCTTGTCGCGGTAGATAAAATCTGGCTTTAGACCAGATTTTTAAAAAACTAGGAATGCCCACTTACACAAGTCAAAATTTTATATCTAAATCTAGGATTTATCTATAAAATTCAGACTTGTCGTGGGCTTGCTGTTCAGCAAGTTAGAAAATGCGTACCGCATTTTGGTAAAAATGTGCAAAAAGCACAAAAAAATAAAGCGTTAAAAATGAACAAAAAATGAAAGGGGGGTAATGCAAATGGCTACATATCATTGCACTATCAATATTGGATATAGCAATAAAACTATGCCACATCTTGATTATATTAATCGAGAAGGTAAATATAATCATCGTAGCGATGAGTTGGTAACAACTAAAAGTGGTAATATGCCAAAATGGGCAACAAATGCTCGTGAGTTTTGGGAAAATGTAGCTGTTAATGATGTACGTTCTTATCGTGAAATTGAATTTGCATTACCTAACGAATTATCTATTGAGGATCAGATAGATATTGTTGAACGCTTTATTGATGAAGTTATACCAAATAATCCATATTCCTATGCTATCCATGAAGTAGATAGCAAAATTCATGGGATTAAAAATCCTCATGTTCATATTGTTTTTTCTGAACGATTGAATGAAAAACGAATTGAAGATTTTTCTAAAGAAGAATACTTTAAGCAAAAGGGTCGTAGCCGTAATGGTGAAATCATTGGCGGTGCGTCTAAAGATCGTTCTTGGGCAGGAAATAGAAGTACTTCTAAATATTATGAGGTTAGAGAAATTGTAGCTGATGTAATTAATGAAAAGTACAAAGAAAATGGTATCAATAAAGAAATTTCTGCTAAAAGCTTAAAAGCTCAAAAACAAGAACTTTATAAATCTGGTAAAGTCGAAGGGCAAGACCTTCCAGATAATGTATTACCTTACATTCCGAGAAAAACATTTCATCGGTATGTTAATGTAATGACGAAAATTATTAATTCTGCAACAGAAGAAATAACAGGTGTTCCAGCAATTATTGAAGAGCGAATATCTGCTGAACGAGAGCGTATATTAAACCGCATTCTTGAAGAAAAAATTGCTGATATGGATAAAACAAAAGAGCCTATGCAGGAACATAGAGATTATATGTTCCACGTTGTATCTAAAGAGGCTAAAAACCTTATTCGTGTAGCGAAAAATCCTGTTGATTTCTTTGCTAATAAATTAATTAAAACGCAACAAATTCATGTACCAAAAGGTGTAGAACCGCCTAGTGAACTTACAAGAATGTTAGCGTATGATGCTGAATTAAAAGAACAAGAAAACTTTTTAACAAATGTTAAGGATAAACCGTTATTACTTGCAGATTTACAACTCCAACATGATGCCCTGATTAAACATGAAGGAGAACTTAGATCCATACCAGAAGAAGATGATATTATGGCGGTATTATCTTCTGTGGATCAAGAAGAATTATCTAATTATAGTCGTGAATTAGATAACGCCAATAATCGTATTTATGTAGCTGAACATATCTTAAGGTTGCCAATTAAGGAGCAGTTACATATGGTACAACAAGGCAGTTTGATGCTTCGTTCTATTTATGAAGCGTATTGGACTCCTGATATACAAAAAGAGGCACAACGAAAGCATGATGAAGCGAAAACTGAACAAGCTAAGTATGCCCCTAGATCTATTGAAGTGTATCAAAATGCTTTAATTAATAAGCAAAATAACAACGTATTAAAAGAACAAACTGAAAAATTACGTAGTAGATATAGCTTGTTAAAATATCAGCGTGAAAAAGGTGAAGATACCACAGCCTTATCTTCTGAAATTAAAGCAATTCAAAATCGAATTGATGAAATCAGAAAACAATATTTAACGCCTGCTATAGAACAACAAGCAAAAGAACAACGTGATAAGCGTATTGAAAAATATAATAAGCTTGAACCATTTACCACACGCTATTATGTTGAACAATTAATCAATAAAGCTAGTATGGGTGATTATTATATGGTTAAAAATACGCTAGTTAAACTAAATCGTGATGTAAAGAAAATGCTATCTTCTGATGATATAAAAGATGCTATGACTAGAAGAAATGATTCTGTTATTGCACAGAGAAATCAATTCTTGTCTGAAATTAAAGATCGTTATAGTGATGCTATTTCTAAACGTCAGCAAGAACGTGGTTATGAATTACATAGATTAAAATTTGCTCAACTTAAAATTAATAGCTTAATGACAACACTTACTAAGCAAATGACAGAAGAACAGTTGCAGGCGGTTCCTAAAAAACGAGATATTTTGACTAAACAACACAATATAAAAGATAAGCATACAATGCTTGAAAGTGTTGTAAATCAAACTGTTTTAAATCGATTAAAGAAAATCAAAATTGATGCAGAAAAACCAGATGCTTATTATAAAGATCGAATTATTAATAAGGCATCTGGTGGAGCTTTGTTTAAGTATCAAAAAATACTTAAATCCAAAGAGTATCTACGTAATTATTTATTGCGTGAAGGGAAACCAACAACAAGCGTTGATAACGATATATTAGCTATGAAGCAAGAAATTAAGATTGTATATGAACGGCATACACCGCCTAATATCAAAGACCTTGTTAAACAGGCTAAGATGACAACTGTTCAGCAACGAAAAGAAAAAATAAAAACAACACAAAAACAACTTTATAAGGATATCAATAGAAGAGGTGTAACAACACATACAAAAGCTATTGGTAATCATGTTTTAAGAGATTTATCAAATGCATTAAAACCTACTGGACATACTCAAAAAATGAGTCAAGCTCATGCGTTTGACCGTGTTGATGATCAAGATTGGTGTTAATTCTTTGTTATATATGGAGGACATATGGAGCTTTATATTACTGAAAAACCTTCTGTAGCTAGAGGACTAGTAGATTATTTTAATAAAAATGGAGCTAGTTTTAAGCCTATGGAAGATAAAAAAGGCTATTTTGATGCTAACCAAAAAATTGCTATTTCTTGGTGTTTTGGGCATTTAGTGTATTTAGAAAAGCCCTCTACTTATGATGAAAAATGGAAATCATGGAATAGATCAACACTACCGATTATTCCTGAACAATTTCGATTTAAAAAATCTGTCTATAAAGAGGCATCGGCTCAATTTAATAAGTTAAAAGCACTTATTAAAGATTCAACAACTATTATTCATTGCGGAGACCCAGATAGAGAAGGTCAAGTTTTAGTTGATGAAGTATTAATGCTATGTAAAGCAACTGCAAAGGTAAAACGGCTCCTTTTAAATGCTCTTGATGATAAATCTATTAGTGAAGCATTAGGCAGTATGACAGATAATCAAAAGTTTAAAGGGTTATCTCTTGCAGGTGATGCTCGAGCATATATTGATTGGCTAATTGGTATGAATTTAACACGATTAATAACATCGATTGGACGTGAGAAGAACTTTACAGAAGTTATTCGCATTGGTCGAGTTAAAACCCCTGTTTTATCTATGATTATTAATCGTGAATTAGAAATTCAGAACTTTGTTGTAAAGCCTATTTGGTCGTTACGTCCTACGATGAATTTAGGTGGTGATAAACCAGTACAAGTATCATATCCTAAGAAATTTGATACTAAAGAAGAAGCAGAAGCCATTCAAAAACAGATTGAACATAAGCCGTGTGAGCTTATTACATTAGAAGAGAAGCGTGTTGAAGAACAAATAAAAGAACTTTACAACATGGACACACTTCAAACAGAAGTTAATAAGCGATTAGGTTTAACACCTAAAGAAACAGCGAAAATTTTACAATTACTTTATGAAAAGAAACTAACAACATATCCACGTTCTGATTGTAAATATTTACCAGAAGGACAGTTAAATGATTGTTATGTTATTTTAGAAAATTTAGCACAAGCTAATTTGTTTGATGTAGCTATCGTGCCTCCAGAAAAAGGTATGATTGAAAAACCAATACCTTTTAATGACAAGAAAATTACAGCTCATCATGCCATTATCCCAACGACTAAACCTTTAACAGAAATAAGTGAGCAGGAGTTAGCTGTATATAAGATTATTGCTGAAAAATATGCATCTATGTTTATGGATCCGTTTACCTATGATAAGACAACGGCTAAGTTTAAAGTTAATGATGATATTACATTGACTTTAAATGTAAAGAATGTTGTTAAAGAAGGGTATAAACAACTTTCTTCATCGTCTGTTACTGATAAAGAAGAAACTGATACAGAAGAAAAAGAAATTACAGGTTCTTTTGTATTAGAAGAAGGTAAAATTTACATGGCAGATGCTTGTTATGTAAATGAAGGCAAAACTAAACCACCAAAACGCTATACAGCAGGGTCGATTATTCAAGCTATGACAAATATTACAAGTCCTGATCCAGAATTGGCTAAAAAGCTAAAAGAGGTAAAAGGGATTGGCACACCTGCAACACGTTCTGACATTGTAGATCAACTTATTAAAGATAATTATGTAGCGTTACAGAAGAAAAATTTAGTACCAACGCAACTTGCGATTGATATGTTCCCAATGTTCCCAAAAGAATTCCAAAATGCTGAATATACAGCACTTATGGAATTGGAATTAGATAAAGTGCAAAGTGGAGAACTACAACAACAGGAAGTACTTCAAAATGTAGCTACTTACATTAAGTCCTTGTTAGCTACAAGTGATACGTTAAGTAGTAATGTAAAGGCTCAAGGTTTTACTTGTCCTGTATGTAAAACAGGCATATTAAAACGCAAACATTGGAAATATGATAATGGTGATGAAATCACATATTATCGTTGTGATAATGAGGCTTGCAAAAAACAATTACCATGTGATTCTAAAAAGAATCCTATGTATATCAAGTGCGATCAATGTGGTGGAAATATTATAGAAAAACACGGTCAATTTGGTTTCTATTATGGTTGCGGTAATTATCCAAATTGTAAACATGTAATTAAATCTAAGGATTGGAACGAGTATAAGAAAAAAAATACAGTAAAAGATGCATTTAAATAATGAATAGAGGAGGAATTACTTATGATTATTAAAGGTACAAAATATTATGCAGAAATCGGCGGTATTAATATTTTAGATTTACCTACATATGAAAGTGATGAACAATTTGAAGCTCTGGAGCAGGCAGAAGAGGGTGAAGTGTTCACCATTGAAGAGGCAATTTTAGATGATATTGATGTAACTATAGAATAAGGGGGTGTATATATGGCTATTAAAGGTCAAATTGATTTAGAAACTGGCGAATCTAAACGCACAGGTGGTAAGATTCATCAAAAACCATATAACTATAGAGATGATCGTAAAGAGGTTGCAACAATATTAGTTGATATGCTTCGTGATGCTAGTAATGGTGATAAAAAATTAGCCCCATGGTCTGATGAAATGATTAAGCTTAATCCAAATTATCGTAACACCATTACAGGAACTACATATAAAGGCGGTAATATATTTAGAATTGCAATCGGTAATCGGTTGCGTGTGATTCGAAATGCTGAGCTGAAAGCTAACGCAACTCATAATGAAGAGCGTTTTAATGCGTTAAGTCAAAAAAGTAACTTAACCCCAAGAGAGGTTGAAGAATTTAAGGCTGTTCAAAGTGAACGAAATGAAAGATTGGCGTTTGCTAATTGGACAGGTAATGATCCAAGATTTGTAACTATGTCAGGTATTCAAAATATGAATGCTAAACGACCTAAAGACGAGCCTGAAATTCGTATTCGTAAAGGTACAAAAGCTATTGCACGAATTGAATATAATAAGCGTTTTGAATATGGTACTCCAGAATGGGAAGAGGAAATTAAGCGAATCGAAAAGAAAAATCCAAGTAGAGCTCAAATGCTTATTGGCGATAAGCGTGATATTTGGATTAATAAACCTACTAATATTTTTAGTGCAGAATGTTGTGAAAATTTTCCACCGCTTGTTGATGAAAAACAACTAACTAAAACAGAAATTCATGAAAATTGTGAAACCATTCTTGTTGGTTCAGAAGCTCCTATTGTATATGACGGAGGCGGTAAAAATTATTATTCTCTTGGTGAAGATACAATTCATCTTACAAGACGAGATTATTTTTTATCGAATGAAGCCTTTTATGCAACGGCTTTACATGAGATTGCACATTCTACAGGACATGAAGATCGTTTAAATCGAGAATTAGGTAAAAATTTTGGAAAACTTGAAGAATATGCTCTTGAAGAGTTAAATGCTGAATTTGCATCCGCCATGTTATCTGAAAAATATGGTTTGCCTATGACAGAAGAACGATTAAATAACCATGCTGTGTATTTAAAGTCTTGGGCAGATGCGATTGAAAGTAATCCAAATGCATTAGATTTAGCAATGACAAATGCATCTAAAATTGTAGATTACATTGAGCAAAACATTTACGCTTTAGGTAAAGAGCGTATGCAACAAGAACAAGAAAATAATATTACTAAAGAGCAGAACATAAATATTAATGATGAATCTAACCAGTTTAAACTTGATGATTATGTATTTTCTGAAAATGTTAGTTCAAAATTTATAGGACCAACATTACCTGAAATATCATATGATGATTATAGTCGTGAAAATTTAGCACGTTTTAACATACCGTATGATGTAAATTCATCTAGAAATTTTATTACTAATAGTGAAGAGGATTGGCTTCATGGTAATAATGAATATATTTTTGAATTGGTTAAAATGTATACTGAGGATTTTAAAAGTAAACATAATATAGATAAATTACCTATATCATATTATGAAGCTGTTGAATCTAATGTAACTGATCTATTTATAGATCTTTATCATGCCGAATTTATGAAAGAAGCGGATTCTGATTGGTATGAAGATTGGGGGCGTTTGGGTGAACACTATAAAAGTCGTGAGTCATATTATTATGGTGGGGGCAAACAAGTCAAAAGCTTGGTTACCGATTATTTATTTGACACCCCAGAATTATTTATTGCTACTAAAACAATGGAAAATTCTATGTTGGGGTATATAAATGAACATGGAACATTAGAAGGATATAGATTTTCTATTGACAACTATACATTTAGTAAAGATTTTAGCAATAAATATGCACAGTATATTACTGGGTTTTCTGATTTTTTAAAAAAGAAATTGGAATTAGATGTATTACCAGATAACTTTTATCAATCAATTGAACAGTTGGCAAAAGAGTTGGAAGTGGAATTAGCTAGTGAGAACGATCATGCTTTAGTAAGTAGCTCATTATTAAAATACTTATCAGATAGAGCTGAAAATATTCATATTGCTAAATTAAGTAACAGAGCATTTGATAAAGAGTTTTTGACGTTAGCAGATAGTAATAGATTAACAATAGATAATTATACATTTAGTTCTGAGTTTAGTTATAAAAACAAACCAAACTTAGTACATTCTATTGAGGATATAAAAACAAGAAGTAAATTAGACGTATTACCAAATAGTTTCTATGAGTCTCTTGAAAAATTAGATGCAATGTTAATTGAAAATAATATTTATATTAATGTTATGAAATATGTTAATGGTAAATATAAGTATTCAAATGATTTAGATAAAGAATATAATCTTGACAGTAATAACAAGGTTGTTTCAGAGTTTGATAGAGAAATAAATAAAGTTTTATCTAATCAACAAGAGCTAACTGACCTTACATTAGAAGAAATTAAGACTCGAGATAATTTATCTTATGCAACACCACCACCAATGCCAGAAAAATCTAAAAATGGAATTGCACAATCTGTCTCTGTAGAAGTTAGGAATGACGTTACACAATATAATACTGTAGAAGGACGGCAGGCAAGAATTGCTGAAATAGCGAAAGCTAGAGGCGTTGATTATGATAAGATACAACGCACTATAGAAAAAGAGACTGCTACTTGGATAAAGACTGGTGGGTATCAAGAGCCTGTTGTTATAAGCCGTATTCCTGACAAGAAACATTACATATCTAAAGATAATTTTGATGAAATTTGCCAAAATAGAAAAGAAATAGAAGCTAGAATTAATGCTATGGAACCTAAAGATAAAGAGTTATGGATTCGACATGCTAATAATACGCTTCAATATCATAAGTTTAATAATGGAAAAGAATGTAGTGTTAAACAAGCAAAAGTACTAGCGACCTTTGTTGATCAATTACAATTTGATAGACAAAATAATACTTATCTATCCCAAGGCGAATGGGGCAAAATTATGGATAATAAAAATGGTGGGCGTGAAGATTTCTTTGAACGTACAAAACATGATTTAGATTATGCAAAAATTACGGTAGAGAGAATTAAAAATACAATTCGAGATAGTAAGTTTGCCAATGGTAAGAGTGTTAGCGAAAATCAAATGAAACATATTATTGCTTCACGAGATCAAATTGGGCGTTATATTAATAAACTTGAAAAACAGAAAGGTATGACACGATAAAAAATAGCCCCTATATTTAGTAGGGGCTAATTAGAAAGGATTATGTTATATGGAATATACAAGACCTTTTGATGATGATATGGATTTTAGAGGTAATAAACCAGTTGATGATGATTATGACGGAGAGGCACCTGATGATGTTAGAAATAAAGAACAGGAAAACCAGAATGTACATCAAGAAATAGTAGAACCACAAGAGGCACAAGAAAAAGTAGAAGAAAAACAAGAAATTGGTACAGATACTAAGAATGATGATTCAGATGAAAATTTAGATTCGGAAGAAGTTGTAGTAGAACGCAAAAATAAAATGCGTGAATTACAAACTTTTATTACGGCTAATGAACATTCAGGTATTGATGCCATTAAAAATGCTGTTGAAGATGCTAGAAAAGAATTAAAAGAATTAGAACAAGCTGATGCTAATAATGAAAACCGTAGAATTAATAAAAACATTATTAAAACGGTAAGATCTAAGATTGATGAATTATTGCCAAAAGCCATTGAAGAAGTTCTTAATGATGCTTTTGATTTACAAGAAAAACGAAAACAAGAAAAAGAAGAACGAGAACGAAAGTTAGAACAGGCTATTACTGATAAACGTAAATCCATTCAAGATGTGTATGCTATTATGACTGAGGCTAAATCAAATCTACAAAAAAATGTAGATAGTCTTATTAATTACAATAGTATTGTTGCAGATATTTGTAATGATAGTGCTAAATCAGAAAGTCAAAGACTTGATGAAATAAAGGCTAAACGACAAGCCTTGAGTGAAGCTATTGAGTTTATTCGTAATAATATAGCATTAATTAATAACTCTATTGATTTAGTATCTACAATTGATCCAGTTGTAAATAGTAAACAGGAATAGTGTTATATAAAACAAAAAAGCCACTCATAAGAGTAGCTTTTTCGCTTTGGTGTATTCTTTGTCGAAACAAAGAACATGTTTATCATATTAAATATATGATAGTAAGTCAATATAGAGAGGGTATATATATGAATGTACAAGGTTTAGTAAAATATATGTTGGTAGCTACAATTACAGTTATTCCTACAATTGGTAATGCTCAACCCATTTCTGATTATATTAGACAATACAATCCAGAACAGGCTGATTATATCGGATCAGTTATAGAGGATAAAGGGGCAAAATATAATATTGATCCACGTTTCTTAGCTTCTGTGTTTAGTATAGAAAGTAAATTTAATAATAATGCTGTTAGCTCTGCAGGAGCTAGAGGGATTGCACAACTGATGCCTGATACGGCTAGTGGTCTTGGTGTTGATTCTTCTACTATAGAAGGCAATATAGAAGGTGGAGCAAAATATATCCGTGAAATGCTTGATACATATGGTGGTGACTATAATTTAGCGTTGGCTGCCTATAATGCAGGACCTGGCAATGTTTCAACGTATGTACCAAGTTATACAGCTGATTATGTAAGTTCAGTTCAAAATGAATATAGTACAATTGGAGGCTATATTAGCTCATATGGAAGTAAGTATACACCTCCAACTGTAGACCCAGATAGGGCAAAAAAAGAACAGCTACTTAAATTACTACAGTTAAAAAAATTAGAGCAATTAAGAGCATATCAAAATCGAACTAGATAAGGAGAATTATCATGTCAGATGAATCAATTCAACAAATAGATAACCGAATGGAGGTTCAGGAGAAATCAAGAGAAATATTAGGTGTTTCTTTTGAGAATCAAGAGTCTTATGATACTGCTAAAACGATTTTAGAAGCAATTGAAACAAAATTTGAGCGTAAAGTTGATAATAAAGAATTTGTAGAGCTTTTAAAAAAAGATATGTCAGAATTAAAAGAAAGCACTCTAGATTTTGACTATAAAAATATGGCAGAACTCACGAAACAAAATATAGAAAAAGCTAAATCGTTTGAAGATATAAGAATTGTAAGCTCTAAGAACGATTTACATGGTTTAAACAGTAAATTAACAGAAGAAATTAGAGCAGGGCGTATGTCACCTGTAATTGAACAAGAAAAAGAACAAGAACAATCAAAAAATAAAGACCTTGGTGAGCGAATGAAAGAAATAGACCGTAAATTCGCTAACGAAAGGGAAGGAACAGGTTTAATAGGACTTTCAAAACAAGATCCATTTACAGCGTTTGTAGAAGGTTGTAAGAGTGGATATGATCCAATTCACTATATGGAGGAGAAACGCCAACGATTAATGGCAATCTATTATTATATAAGTGAAAAAGATGATGCAGGTGTTATTCGCTCAGAAGATGATGAAAAACGTATTGAACAAGAGATAAACGAAAAACATGGTAGTCCTTTAGAATATCTAAAGGATAAAATTCATAAAGTCCAAGATAAATTTGAAAAAGCGATTGGTTTTTCTTATGTAGAATATGGTAAAAACCGTAGTTTTAAAGAAAATTTACATGATATGCAATTTATTTCTGATTCGGATAAACCAACTAATAATCAAGAGGTTTTGATTCAATTTGTAGAAAAAGAATTAAAACAGGCACCTATTGATAAAGATTCCTGTATTAAATTATCTAGATTTATTGAATATCCAGATCAACGAGCTATTTACGATCAAGCTGTACAAAATTTGAATGAGAAAAAAGAATACTCATTTAAAGTTATGAATGTAAATAAAGAAATTTTAAATGGAAAATATAAAAATATGGAAACTAAACAAGAGCAATTGAAATCACAAGAAATGGCAAAATCACAAGGATATGTTAAGCCATATACTGATTCAAAAGAAGAAGGTAAAGGTACTAAAGATTATGGAAGATTTAAGTAAAGAATTAGGTAATATACCTCAAACAATAGAAGAATATTTAGTACATACCATTTATGGTAAACAATATGATTACAAATTATATTGTGAAAATAAAACTACTATTCAATTAATTAATGCCTTGTTTATGCTTGTGACCTGCGTTTTATTAGTAATTGCATCAAGAGTTGTAACTCCTATCAATGTATTTCTGATGATTTTAATTGCATTATCATATATTGTTGGTGAACATTGGTATTATAAAAAATATAATCTTCCTTCTATGCGTGTATTGTACAAACATAGAAAAGCATATAAAAAGCAATGGCAAATATTACACAAAGAATTAGAAGATAGAAATATTACTGAATGTGAACTTTTAAACGAACTTAAAGAGGAACAAACATGTTAGTAAAAGATGAAAATAAGTTTTGTTATATTGTTAATGATGAAGTAAGTAAGCCGAAGGATAGCCTTGAAGAGGCTATTCAAGAATATATTGATGAGGCTAAAAAAAACAATTATAGTTTAGATAGTGTAGAAATAAATAACCCTCATTTTTTTGTTCCTGAATTATCTGGAAGTTGTACTGTTGAGAATTTGCTATATACTTTTCCTGATATAATGTTTGATAATACTGAACAACATGTGGCAAGATGTTATATTCCACCTATGGACTCTAAACATATTGAAGAGTTAGGTAAGGAGTTATCTAAAGTATATAATGATTGGGAAAAGCGGTATGGATATGACAATAAATCTTATATAGTATTTATTGAAGAAACAAAAATTTACTCTATTTCAGATTATATAAAATAATTAGTTCAATATACTTTATAGAGGTGATCCATTTGTTAAAAAGAGATGAAAATAAGTTTTGTTGGTGTAGTAACGGAAAAATTGGTTTACCAAAAGATAGTATTGAAGATGCGATTCAAGACTATCTTAATGATGTTGAAGATAAAAATTCTATTACAGATAGTATAGGAATAGTTAATCCACTTTTTTTAGTTCATGAATTATCTGGTAGACATGCTATGGACGAGGTAATAATGTATAATTTGCCACAAGTTATGTATGATATCTCATCAGATTATATGCGACAATTTGATTGGAATCAAATAAAAGAGGTGCATATTGAAGAGTTAGGTAAGGAGTTATCTAAAGTATATAATGATTGGGAAAAACGGTATGGATATGACAAAAAATCTTATGTAGTATTTACTGATGAAGCAAAAATTTACTCTATTTCAGATTATATTAAGTGAATAGTAAAAAATAACTGTCTTTATGGCAGTTATTTTTATTAGTATTGTATATGGTAACATAATATGGTAACATAAAAATATAAAGTTTATTGATATTAGAAAGGATTAAAAAGGTGTAGTATGGAATCGATTACTCTTTCATTAGGATTAATACCTATATTCTTGCTTGGTGTTGTATTTGTAATGATCTTTATTTATGCTGATGCTAAAGAACAGTTAATAATGTTAGGATCATTGATAGTTATTGGTATATCAATTGCTATTGTTACATCAGATATAATGCAAAACTTTATTCTGTATTTGCGTGACATAGGCTTTATAGGTAGTGTTTATTGGTATGTGGTTGCGTTGCCTCAACCTCTAATTGTATTATTATTAAAGCCGTTAATGAATAGTATGCGTAAGAAATCCGTATTAGTAAGAATTATAACAGCAGGTATGTTTTTATTGATGTTTTGGATTATTATTTTAATTGTAGTTGGTAACGTTTATTTTGGTTTAAGTAAATTATAAAAATGAGGTATATATGACAATACAAGAATTTGAAATTTTTCATGGGAAAAAATTATATAAAAGTGCTAATAATTGTCGATTAATCATTAACAGAACTATGTTTAATCAATTAGCCGATCTAAATGCTTATGAAAGAAAAAATATATTCCATAAAATGATTACATTCCTGCAAGAGCAAGTTAGTAAGGATCATAAATGGATTAAAAATAATATAAAAGAGCTATATATTACAAATAAAGAGCTTAATGCGACTATTAGTGCCTCTATAAGCGGTGATGAATATAAGTGGCTATATAATCATGCTATACAATGTAATCTATCTGTTGCTAAATTTTTGACTGCTTGTTTATCTGTATATCTTGAACAAGTAATGGCTGTTGATAAAAAATAATGAGAGGTTGTATATATGAATAATAATAATAAAGACAGTATTATGTTTGATGTTTTCAGGAATCAAAAAATATTAAAAAGTCTTGGTAGTTATGTAGATAATTTAGAAGAAATAAAAAAAATAGAATCTAATAAGCTTAATCGTGATTTTTGTATATTGCTAATTACTATCTTTGGAAGCATTGTCGCAGGATTTATTTTAAACCAATTGGGATATAATATTACGGCAGTATGTGTGTGTATTTGTTTGATTGTTTCTTTGATAATTATGAGTAGAAAATATAAAGCAGAAAAACATACAATAGATACTATAATTAATGCATTTAAAAGCTATATCATTCTAGAATTATTACATCAACAGGACACTATTAATTTTAAAAACCCATTAGATGAAGTGGCGTTTAGTGTATTTAATGATGTATTAGATGAAATACATGTATTTGATTCTTCAATTTGTATAACGGATCATATCGGTTATACTGCTGAGAAACAAATAAAATCTGTTACGTTTAAAAATGTTGATTCAGAAAAGCTAAGAAAAATCATTAATCTTAATGCACTTGAACACTTTGACTATGCACCTATACTTTGAGGTGGGATTATGAAATTTGAAAAACGTGATTTTGATTACAGTAATTGGTATTTACAAAAAAGAGAAAAAGCAGTAAATGCTATTAAGAATTACTTTGTTAAGAGAGCTGACTTTTATAAAGCTTTATTTATCAAATATGCTAAGATTTGGTACATATTAGTTTTGATAGTATTTGTATTAATGGGATTTATGAAATCTAGATTATTTGTAACCCTATTTATTATTGGGTTTGCTGGTTTTGGATATTTATATCTATATTTCACTAGAAAAAAGCCATTAAAAAGGAAGGAATCTTCAAAAGATGAATAATATATGTCAGAATAACAAGACAGAATTTACTCCAGATATTTTAGCTAATATACGCTATATATGGTTTATGAAAATTGCTCTCTATGCAGAAATAGTGTATTGGATATTAATGTTTCCGTTATGTTTTTATAAATATCAAATATGGTGGCATGGTGTGATAACTTTCGCTCCATTACTTGTTTTTTTAATAAGTAGCTTTATTGTTTATAAAAAAGAAGTAGAAATTTTAAAAGAATTAATTCAAAAGAGCGTTATTGAAGATGTTTTGCGTGAAAGAGGAGAATCAGATCCAGATATTGAAAAAAACAATAGTTATGAACAACAATTACATAGGAAACATTTAAGATTAATGCTTCCTGTATATATCCTTATGATTTTAATATTCTATGGGTATCATTTATATGTGTATATAACAAAATAAAAATAAGTAGAACGGTTACTATTATAGTAGCCGTTTTATTTTTTACTATTGTAATTATGTTGTTTTTATGTTATTATATATGTAGGAGGTAGCTCTCCCATATGTTTTTTATTCTCAGGAGGTTATTATGGAAACTATTGTAGATGAAGTTGCTAAGTTTATTACTACTTATAGTTGGTGGATTATAGGTTTTTTAGCTACAATGTTAATTATTTCAATATGTTGTATTAAATTTAGAGATATATCATTTTGTATGGCTGAGACTTCTAAATCTGAATCTGAAAGAGTTGTATATGAAAAATGGCATGATCGATTTGAAAAGGTTGGTTTGTGTTTATGGAAAATTTCCATAATAATTTTTATATCTATTATGGCATGTCTTTTTATATCTATATTTTATTCCATAGTATTTACTAATAATCATGGAATAAATCAACAAAAAAAATACGAACAACGTATTAATAATTTTGATTCATCGGCATTAATTGGTACTCAGGTGATTAAGATTTATAAAACAACTGATGATTTCCATACATATCAAACTACAGGAATTAAAGCAGGTTATAAGATTGTATCTGTTAATACTAATGATAAAAATGCTATTGAAGTCATATTTGAAAAAATCAAATAAGTTTCATATAAAATGAAAAAGTAGGTAGAACGGTTACTGTTATAGTAGCCGTTTTTTGTTGTAAAAAAATATTGTAATTATGTTGTTTTTATGTTATTATATATGTAGGAGGTAGCTCTCCTAATTTCTCATTGCTTTTGTCGACAATGTTTGTATATTCAACTGCTCTTCCTGTGCATCAGCCATTTGAATTGGTGATGGAGAAATCTGGAGTGAAAACAAGGTCTTCAGAGCAGACAATGCTACCTGCTGAAGCAGACATCTTGCTGGTTACAGATAGCTCCTCAGAGGAGGATTCAGAGACTGATGACCAGTCCTATTTTCCCCCTGAGGTCTATGCTCAAACTTGGCAGGGTTATATTACCCATGTCATGCATGTTGTCTTGCATTGCTTAGTTTTTACATCATATATGGATTGCCATCTGCTTACTTGCTTACTATATAAATCATATATTTGAATTATATCATGCCATGATGTTTACATAGACAGCATGTATCTGAATTATGGCATGCCAACCCATTTTCTAAAGACATAATATAGTTATATCATCTCATCCTGTTTACATAGTCATCATATTTTGAATTATGTCATTCTATCCGTGAATTATATCATGCCATCATGTTTCCATCGACGGCATGTTTGTGATTTATGGCATGCCAACCACTTTAATAGACACATCGTATAGTTATATCATGTCATCCTGTTTACATAGTCATCATATTTTGAAGTATGTCATTCTATCCTGTTTAGTTAGCCATCATACATGTGAAATTGTGTCATGCTATCCTGTTTAATTAGCCATCATATATGTGAAATTATGTCCTGCTATTCTGTTTGGTTAGACAACATAAATGTGAATTATTTCATGCCCTGTTTTCTTCCCTACTATCCATTGCACCTGTCTATCTTACAATGTCTGTACATTCAATTACTTTTCTTGTTTATCAGCCATTTCAATTGGAGGGGGTGATGGCAGTATCTGTGGGAGTAAAAACACGGTCTTCAGAAAAGATCGTGCTACCTGTCGATGCAGATAGAACCACGGTTGTACTTGCCCAAGAACCAGCCCCACCACACATAACCCAGACTCTCGCAGATTGTACCCCTACCCAGTTGGACAGAGAACCAGCTACACCCCTTCTAACCCCAACCCCAGCAGATAGTAACCCAGTTCCAGTTGACACAGCACCGTCTCCACCACAGAGCACCCAAACACGAGCAGTTAGTAAGGCAACTGCAGTGCCCAAAGCACGAGGACCACCACTCCGAACCCCAAGTCAACGCTTAAAGCAGAAGAAGAATTGTTCTCAGGTCAGGTTCCGTAGCTATGGTTCATACTACTTTGCTCTTGCATCACTGTATTTACTCATACCAACTAATTTCAAATTTGAAGGATGCAATTGAAACTCCAATGGCGCAACAGGTATGTTTTAAACCTGTTTCTTTAACGTGTTTGCTGTTGTAACTTGCTCTATGTTGATTTCAGTTTCAATTGAATAAACAGTTATGTTCTCATGCCATGCACATTACAAGTGTTGTTATTGCTGTGTAGTTTCCCACACTTATATTCTGTCTATGCTGCTTTGTCTTAAATAGATATGATTCGAACTGTATCTATCTTGATTTGGCAACATAAACTAGAATGATATAGACCATACAGTGACCATACTACATAGATATATGTTTGTTTCATGCTGTTATCCTGTCCACCTTACTACTGAACTGGTTTACCAAAATGAGTTTCATATACTACATGCTAAACCTGTGATGTGTCTGCTTGTTTCTCTTTTAGAATGCGGACAAAATATTGGAGAACAGTACCGCGTTATCCAATGGTAAAGGAAGTAATGCAGATAAGGTTCAAGATAGTGAGACATCCCTGTTGGTCTCCAAGAAAGCTGATAAAAACTATATTGAAGACACTGAGACAACCCCAAAGTCCTGTCTTGATGTAGTGTTCGAGTTACTGGCCACTACTGCTGGCACAAGCTCTTCGAACTCGCTGCCTGAATCAGTTCGGCTTCTTGAGTCTCAACTTCAAGTTGAAAGACATCGATCAGATGTGCTGCGACAGGAAGCTGAAGGACTGAGGAAGTCCCTGCAGAATTCAGATGCATACTTTCTGGTGCAACAGCAAGCGCTGGAGGATTTAAGCGCCAAACAAGAGAAAGTTAATAAGCTTGCTAAGCATCTTGCCAGCATTATGGGTACCCAGGATATTGTTTCTTGAGCTCTTCTGAAGTGGTTTCAGTTCTGGACTTGTTTTGCTGCGGCGTTTATTTGCGCTGGTCGCCAACTTTGACAACCAGTGTATATGATATGCTGCTTTGTTCCCTATATTTGCACTGGTGGCGAACTTTGATGCCCAGTGGATGTAATATGTGTAATAGCCGTGATAGCCTAGCGTAAGTTGCTTGCTTATTTATTTCCTTATTGTCTTGTTTAGTTGTTTGCTTGTAGTCACTGCAGTTCTTTTTCTGTTTTTTTCTAGTGGCCACAATAGCCTATTTTTGGTAACTAGGCCAAAATAATCATGGCAACACACGGACTGTTGTAACCATGGGCCTCCTGCAGGCCGTAGGATCCATGGGCCTTCTACGGGCCGTAGGATCCATGGGCCTTCTATGGGGCGTATAATCATTCCACCAAAAATGATATCATCCATAGAAGGGGTGGCCCCTATTCCATATCCTAAGTAGGAATTGACTACTTTTCCAGATTTCACTTCGGTTATAAAATCCCAAACTTTCTTTTCAAGACTTTTATAATATTCCTCTTGTTCATTTTTATAAAACCCTACTACTCTTCTAGATTCTTCAATTGCTTGCCCTAAATCTTTAAATAAACCTTCAATCGATAAAGAAACTTTTTCTATCGGACACAAGGTTATATCAATAGGATTTTCATAAGATAATTCTTTTCTTAAAAGATGAAAAACTTCATTCGAAACTCTTACTGATTTAGGAAGAAGATCTCTCCTTTGAGAAATTATGGTTAATAAAAATTCATTAGATTTGATTAACAAA
>ENA-OWND01000606-OWND01000606.1-metagenome-genome-assembly--contig:-NODE-606-length-24786-cov-6.345437_pt1 | contig 24786 bp, 20 predicted proteins | sample MGYA00245342_ERZ651119 | MGnify/ENA primary metagenome ERZ651119 (study PRJEB26857, sample SAMEA4031756) | metagenome | biome: human; feature: oral; material: saliva | place: Philippines | collected 2014... | reverse complement strand
GGGGATTTACAACTACTTTCACTCCTTACTGCCACCCCTTTCACTCGCTCCTTTTTTGCGAAGAACTCCTCTTCCCTCCACCTCCTTATTTTGCAAAGGTCTCCAATTAGCTTATAGAATCAAGGAACTACTTATTGCTTCCGAGGTAAAAGAGTTACGTATGGAATATGCTTGGACTTCGCATCACCCGATTGGTGAGATGAAATTAGGAGGCCGATGTTATCTTTTGCTGGAGTGCAAGTGTCAGATATTAAGAGGATTACAAAATAAATCTCTAATAACATGACTATCGTTAGAAAAATAAGCACTAACGACTATTATAGGGTTAACAACAAGTCATTCCTATTTAATTTAGTAGTAAATCCATTGAAAAATAAATATCTTATAGCCATATTATTAAATTTAGTGTGTAGTTTTTGATTTTATCAAGAAATAAACTTGTTTATTATAAGTGTGTTGTGCTTTTTTAAATATGCTTAAAAAACATAGCAATTTAATAATGCCAAGTTTTTGTTGATTAATTATTTAAAAAGAATCTGTTCGTTAGTAAAATAAGTTTTCTTCTTATCGATTTCTATGACTTCTATGGCAACTCCATTTGGTGATAGACTTTTATTGGGATTATGTATTTTTAAAAAAGATCTTTCTTCCCCAGAGATAATATTAGGATTTATTTTTTGTATCTCAACTATAGCCTCCGATAAAGTTTTTTTTGTAGAGTTGATTAGAATTTCAATATATTTAAACGGAATTTTATCCCCATCTGATAGGGGGGAAATCCCTGCAGACCATAATATTTCGTCAATATACGCATTACCAATCCCTCTAACCACCGATTGATCTCGTAGTATTTTTTTTATATTTTTGCCTTTCGACATCTTTAGTATTTTCATCAAATAGTCTGAACTAAAACTATTATCAAGCGCATCAGGAATATCGGAAGTTGCGGGATTCAAAATAGGCCTTGCTTGCCCCATAGTATCGACAATTGAGAAACCTTCATTTCCACCGAACAAAGAAGTTTCATCTGTTGAGTCAAAAACTAAATCAAATATTTTATGTTTAATATTTGGCTCAGATAATAAATGAATTTCTCCCTTTAACATTAAATGAATCCCTAAAGAATGATTGTTCGAAAACATTAACCGTAGCTCCTTGCCGCTTCTTGTGATGCTTTTTAGTAATTGTCCTTCTATATTATTTTTGAAATCGGATGCCGATGTGTTAAGTTTTGACTGTTTGTAAATATTAAACGACAAAACTCTCTTGTTGGCAAATTTCCTATGTAAGTTTTCGCTTATAACAGCTAAATCTGGTAATTCTGGCATGATAACTAAATTAATTGGTTGATGATTGTTTCGCTTATTCCCGTAGAATTTTTAATCAACTCATCAATGTCATCCTCTACAAAGTCCCAAAAACCCAAATCTTTAAAAATCCTAAATGTTGGAACATTTTTCTTTCTCTGTGTTGTTGGATACATTGCCACTATCGCCTCATCATCAAAGGAATAAAATGAATAAGTAGGGAAGTAGTTGAAACATCTTATTTCGACATCAGCATCCAAATCTTTTTTCAATCTTAGGAAGAACCTATATGCATCCTGGATAAGAGGGATGATTACATCCCCATCAGAAAAATTCTTTGTTATATATGATATTAATTCCTCATTTTCAATATTGGGCAAAAAAACCAATAGCTTATTTTCTTTATTCTTTAAAAATAATCGCAAGGCATTTTCATTGTTTTCTCGCCATTGTCTACTATGAATAAAAAACAGCCTCATTTTTTTTGATTTATAAAGCATCTCCTCAAAGTCTTTTGTGAAAGCATTAAAAAAATCAGCTCTTTTTACTCCAATTTGTTTTGCAAAAAACATTTTTTTAATACAAGTCTTAACCTCGGAGCAAAAAGGGGCAACTATAGCTTTAAGATTATTATCCCGAGCAACTCTCTCGTAATCATAAGTTCCAGGAATTACCCCCAATAAATCTGAAGGAAGGTGTAAATCAGGATAGTCTTTAGGTATCATGTAAAATACCCTACCAGAGCCTAATTTCCCCAAATATAGGCCTAATTCGAAAATCACATTGTCTCTAATTACATTAAGATCTTCTCTATTCCTTATTGAAGCTTTATCGTCTGGTTTGAAAATAAATACTCCAAAGTCATGCTTCTCTAAAGAATTAAGCAAATCTGTCAGAGTATTACTAGACAAAGAAAAAATCCCTTGATTCCAAACTGTTGTATCAGCAACTTGCTCTAAATTTTGCTGTATAGCTTCAGCAAAGTCAATTCCTTCTACAGAAGAGCCAATAAATATTTTGGGCCTGACGTTCATAAGTTATTTATTGTATAGTTCTTCATCTTATATATAACATTACAACCAAGAATCAGGTGCAAAGCTATAACTTTTTTTGATTTAAACATCACTCAAGAGGAGAAATTTATTGTTTCAGAAACATTTCTCTTTGATGCCAAACCAACGCCACACACAGCCAACTCATTTTATCAGAAGAACAAAATCAAATCTTCTCTCTAATTTCGCCACTCAAAACATCTTACACTCCCATTATGCAACAAGAAGACGATTTGAGAGGACTTTCCAAAGTTATGGAATTTATGCGAGCGATAAGCATTTTGTTCGTGGTGATAAATATCTATTGGTTCTGCTATTACGCCCTGAAGGAATGGAATATCGGCATTACTGTTGTGGATAAGATACTGTTAAACTTTAACCGTACAGCCGGATTGTTCGACAACATTCTTTATACAAAGCTGTTTGCCGTTGTCTTTCTTGCCCTTTCCTGCTTAGGGACAAAGGGCGTTAAAGAGGAAAAGGTTACGTGGCCGAAAATCTACGTGTTTCTGACCATCGGCTTTCTCCTTTTCTTTATGAACTGGTGGATACTCGATTTGCCTTTGACACCAACAGCAACCTCCGGATTGTATATCTTGACGACAGCAACGGGCTATCTTTTTCTGTTGGTAGGAGGGCTGTGGATGAGCCGGCTGCTCAAAAACAACCTGATGGACGATGTTTTCAATACCGAAAACGAGAGTTTTATGCAGGAAACACGGCTGTTGCAAAATGAGTACTCCGTAAACCTGCCGACCAAGTTCTGGTACAGGAAAAAGCAATGGCGTGGCTGGATAAATGTAGTGAATCCGTTTCGAGCAAGCATCGTGTTAGGCACTCCGGGTAGTGGAAAGTCGTATGCCGTAGTGAATCAGTACATCAAACAACAAATTGAGAAAGGTTTTTCGATGTACGTGTACGACTTTAAGTTTCCCGATCTTTCCATGATTACCTACAATCATTTACTAAATCATCAGGCAGGATACAAAAAAGTTCCTACTTTTTATGTGATAAACTTTGATGATCCGGCCCGTTCTCACCGTTGCAATCCCATCAACCCTTCGTTTATGGAGGACATTAGTGATGCCTACGAATCGAGTTTTACTATTATGCTGAACCTGAACAAGAACTGGGTACAGAAGCAGGGTGATTTCTTCGTGGAGAGCCCGATTATCCTTTTTGCGGCTATTATCTGGTTTTTGCGCATTTATCAGGATGGCAAGTACTGCACGTTCCCGCATGCCATTGAGTTTCTGAACAAGAGGTATGAAGACATTTTCCCCATTTTGACTTCTTACCCTGAACTGGAAAACTACTTGAGCCCTTTTATGGATGCTTGGTTAGGTGGCGCCGCAGACCAACTGATGGGGCAGATTGCGAGTGCAAAAATCCCACTCTCCCGAATGATTTCGCCCCAGTTATATTGGGTAATGAGCGGCGATGAATTTACCCTTGACATCAACAATCCGGAAGACCCGAAGATTTTAGTTGTCGGCAACAACCCCGACCGTCAGAATATCTACTCGGCGGCATTGGGCCTGTACAATAGCCGGATTGTAAAACTCATCAATAAAAAGGGGCGATTGAAAAGTTCGGTCATCATCGATGAGTTGCCGACCATCTTCTTCAAGGGATTGGATAATCTGATTGCTACCGCCCGAAGCAACAAAGTTGCGGTGTTACTGGGCTTTCAGGATTTCAGCCAGTTGCGACGCGATTATGGAGATAAAGAGAGTAAGGTTATTGAAAATACGGTTGGTAACATCTTCTCCGGTCAGGTGGTCAGCGAAACGGCGAAAACATTATCGGAACGTTTCGGAAAAGTGCTTCAGAAACGGCAGAGCATGAGTATTACCCGAAGCGATAAAACGACTTCCATCTCTACACAAATGGACAGCCTGATACCGGCATCGAAAATATCCAACCTTACACAAGGAATGTTTGTCGGAGCAGTGGCCGACAACTTTGATGAGCGTATTGAGCAGAAAATTTTCCACTGTGAGATTGTAGTGGATAACGCAAAAGTCACAGCCGAAACAAAGGCTTATCAACCTATTCCTGTTATCACTGATTTTACGGATGAGAACGGGACAGACCGCATGAAAGAGCAGATACAACTTAACTACAATCGCATCAAGGAGGAAACGAAACAAATCGTTACCGACGAGTTAGAACGGATAAAGAATGATCCGGATTTACAACACTTGCTGCAACAAGAGGCTTCGTAGAAGTATATCACTCTTGCCGAGATGTGGCGGCAGTCATCAAAAATGTTTCTCATTGATTGTTGACACAAAACAATAGTTTTTCTATCTTTGTAATGTGTTGTTAAGTCAGTAACAAATGGATATTTGGGATAAAAAGAAACGTTCGGAAGTAATGTCGAAAATTCCGTCGAAGAACACCAAGCCGGAAATAATCTTGCGGAAAGCCCTTTTTGCTAAAGGCTTCCGTTACCGGATTAATTATAAAAAGCTACCCGGTAAACCAGACATTGTTTTTCCTAAATATAAAATAGTAATATTTGTTCATGGTTGTTTTTGGCATGGGCACGATATTGGTTGTATAGACTCGCATATTCCTAAGACAAATACCGATTATTGGGTAAAAAAAATTGCAAAAAACAAAGAGCGAGATAAAAACAATGCTATTCAAATTTTATCAATGGGATGGAAAATTTTAACCGTATGGGATTGCGAAATTCAGCAACGAGATAACTTAAAACTACTGATCGAAAAAATTGCAAATACGATATTAGAATCAGTTGCTTCTCGGAAAAGTATGCGAATCAAATTTTACGAAGAAGTAGAGGGCAACCTCACAATGGTTGCCCCAAAAACGATTTCTTATCAAGACAAAATTTCTGAATAGTTTACTCGGAGATATTTAATATATAGTTTTTTAATATTTCAAATCGCAACTTTCTGTTTTTAATCTTATTTACTCCTTCCGAAGACGCTAATTTGTATTTTTTTATCGCTTCGTTATCAGGGGTAGTTTCCACTTCTGTATCAGATGAATTCTCGAATTCATTATATTTTTTGATAAATTCACTAAATCGTTCTATCATTGTGGTGTTAATATTTATCTTCTCTTGGGTTAAATAATCCATTAAAGAAAACACGGTGTACAGTTGTGTTCGTTTCCTCATAAATGAATAATTTTCTTGCGAATAGAATTGTTTGAATTTTTCAATCCATTCTAATATTCTGTTTTTATCTTTCTCATATTCAGGATAGTTGGATGCATAGTCTGTATATGCTTCATTCAGAGGACTTTGATTAGTTTGATTTATTATACCCTTTCTCGCCAATAAAATAAGAGATGAACAAAATTCGTCATTTTTCATTCTCTTGATATCTCCATAGTTAAATAGTTTATAGTCAATCCAAAATGGCAATTCGACAATTTCTTGTGTTAAATCAGCAAAGAGTCCCCAAGTATTACTATGCCTTTTTTCTTGGTCATTTAAGGAGTAATTTGTCAAGTTAAGGCGATAAAAAATATTCCTTATTTCATCTCGCTCTTTGTTCTTTATTGATACAATAGACAAGTTAAAAGACCATATGATTACCTTATCATCATTAGATAAATTCTCAAAGCGTTTATCTCCATATTTTTCTTTAATATCTTCACTTGTCAAATGCTCTTTTGATAACCGGAATTCATTACCTATGAACTGGACAATTGCATTTATTCTTTGCTGCCCATCTACAATGTGGGTTATGGTTTTTCCGGTATCAGGGTCGGTCTCTGCATCCCAGAAGTAAACTTCTGGAATTATCAATCCCATTAATATGGTTTCTATTAATCTTATTTTATCTCTTTCGAGCCAAACACTTCTTCTTTGATAACTTGTATCAACAATCAAAGAACTGTCCTTAAAGTCACGAAAAATATGTTCTACTTTCAGTTCATGTCTATTATATGTCAATCCCATAAGTGTTATATTTAAATTTTTTCTTTTAATTTTCTAATTCCTAAAATATGGTATGCCTCTAAATCTTCCCAGCTTCTATAAATTCTATAATTAATAGAATGGTAGATAGATAAATGTTTTTGTAAGGATTTGTTTACTTCGTCAATCTGATTGTTCCAATCCGGACGAATTTCATCTATGTTTTTGAAATTGTGTTCGTTTATAAACCCTCTAAAAATAGACGACGTTATTTGGTTATAATGACATAAGTATTTAATGCTGTATTCCGCCCTTATTTTATTCCATAAATGGTCAAATAGTTTAGATGAAATGATTGCAATGTCAATGTCAGAATCTTCATCCCCTTCATCAAATTTTTTAAAGTCTTTACTTGGAGATAAACTGCATCCAATTTTCCCACTCCCAACCATTAAAACATTATGAAATGCCACTCCTATATTTTTATTAATTATCTCTTTGAGTGCATCCATTTGGGCTATAGAATCGGCCTCAGATTTATGTTGATATTCGCTAAAATACCAATTATCTGACCGTAGCAAGTATTTAATGAGAAACTCTTTCTCTGAAAGTGTTCCCACATCTTTCCTTATAGATTCTACTGAAAAATCCATATACAATAAATTACTCGATTATTCTATCTAGAAGTTTTTTCATCGATTTGGCAATCTCGTTGCTTAACTTTACAGGGACCCCATTGCCTATCACTTTAAATTTAGTTGATAATGAAATATCTCCTGAAATCACATATGAGTCAGGAACTGTTTGTATTCTTAAGGCCTCTCTGACGGATAGCCTTCTTTTTTGTTCCGGATGCAAATGTACCTCGTTATTGCCATATGCTGCTGTTGGACTGAATTTATTTCTATGCAATTTTTTGAAACTTTTTCTAGAAGTATCTCCCTCTTCTATTTCGTTAAATTTTGACGATTTTGGCTTGAAGTATTCATCAGAATTTGGCAATTTACCCAATTCTTCCTGATTTATGATGTAACTTCCAACTTTTAATTCATCGGGTATTTTTTTTAATGCCTCAAAGTCATCAATTTTATCCCACTCAAAAGCATTTTTTGCTTTAGGGTATTTTTCAGTAGGCCATGGAAACCAATCACTTTGGCTTGAATAATTTTTCCGAAAAATTTTCCGGAATAAACCTTTTCTAATTCCAAGTAGGATAATTCGTTCTCTGTCTTGTGGGATGCCAAAATCCAAGGCATTAAGCAATTTGCTATCTACCGCATAACCATTTTCTTGTAATTGTTGGATTAATTCTATGAAAAACTCTTGATGCTTTTTTGTTTTAATCAATCCTTTTACATTCTCAAATATAAAGAAAGAAGGTTTAAGTGTACAAATATGATCTACATAAGTTTTTGACAATTTACCTCTTTCTCCATTTTTTCCTTTATTTTTCCCTCCAATAGAAAAATCTGGACAAGGAGGCCCTCCAATAATTCCCCATATTGGGGTATCAATCTTTTTTACAATCTTTTTTTTCAAAGATGAAATATTAATATCTTCGATAGATTCATTAGAGCTAATATTCATTTCTTTCTCTAATGTAGAGCTCATTCCTGAATTATATATTTTTGAAATTTCAACTGAGATTTCATTCGACCAAATAATCTCAAACCCTTCCTGTTCAAATCCAAGATCTAAAAATCCACCTCCTGAGAAATATGATAAAATAGGTATATTCATTTGTGTTATTTTGTTGAAACAAGTAAATCTTTTATATCTACATTCAGTCGTTCGGCTATTTCAGCAAGTGTTTCCAATGATGGCTGGTATTCGTTAGTACACCAACGTGAAACCGTTGCTTCATTTCTACCTAACTCTTCTGCCAACCATTTACCGGTTCTATTCTGTTCTACAAGAACGACTTTTAGCCTGTTCAACTGTTTCATTTGTCAAATTATTGATATACCTTGCAAAGGTATTGATAATATTTGATTTAGGCAAGACAAGTCTCCTCTTAATTACCAGTATCCTTATTACTAATGAAAACATCTTTACCAAAGTCCTGCTAAGTCCCCCTCAACGCCACACACCGCCATCCTGACGCCACACTCTTCCAGAGCCTTTCAAACAGCTTAGAATCGTTCTGTTACCGACTACTTTCGTTACACATTAATAGTGATGCGTAACAAAAACAGTATAATTATGGACGAAAAATTAAATCCGAAAGACCGTGTTCTCCTGATGCGAGAAGAAGGAGAAGGCAACAAACTCCAAGTAGTAAAGGGTATCGACAAAAAAGGAAAAATCGATGCCATTGACCCCCTGAAGGCAAAGCCCAATGACTTTCTCATCATTGACCGGCACGCCGATCCGATTGAGAACTTTTTCAGAAACTTCTTCAACCAGTTCAAAAATCCGTCGCATATCGGTTTTTATGCCGTTACGGTCGAGATGTTGGACAAGGTACTGACGCTAACCGAAAAGGAATTGGAGAAATTCCGCATCAATCCGAAGAACTTCCTGAATCAAACAAAGGGAGAGTCTCAATCAGTACCCAAGCAAAACGAAATTATTAACCCTCAAACAGAAGAAATGAAACCTCACGCACCCAAAACAGACGAACCGAAAACCGATTTCCGGCAATTCGACACCAATCGTATTCCTGAAAGCGAATACCAAAAATACGGCATCAAGCCGGAAGCCATTAAAGACGAACTCAATGCGATGAGTCACGGATATAAATCCCCTCATTTGCTGGATATTACTCCGAATATCGACGGCGTTGAGTGTCCGATGAAAGCCCGTTTGTCGTTGGAAGAGCAGCCGGACGGAAGCCTGAAATTCGTGCCACATCCTTACCAGCACCAAGTCGATTTGGACAAACCGTTTCAAGGCATTATCATTCCGGATGACGTCAAAGAAAACCTGTTGGCAACAGGCAATGGCGGTAGAGTGGTAGAATTAGAGCCGAACATCCCCGGCGAAAAAGTTCCTTCATTGATATCCATCGATAAACTGACGAACCGTCTGGAAGCTGTTCCGGCAGACAGACTAACTGTTTCCCAAAACCTGAAAGGCACTGAACTCACTCCCGAACAGCAACAGGCACTCAAAGAAGGTAAAAAAGTGCTGGTTGAAGGAATGACGTCCAGAAATACGATCGGAACGGATCATCCCAAGAAATTCGATGCTTATGTACAATTCAACGCGGCCAAAGGCGGGTATGATTTTACTTACGACGGGTTGAACCGGAACAGGTATCAACAAAGCAACAAGGAAAAACGTCTATCACCCGTGGAACCCACCAAAGTCCGCATTCCCCAAAACCTTTTAGGAGTCAATTTGAACGAAAAGCAACAGAATGCGCTCCGGGAAGGGAAGACAACCTATGTGCAAGGTATGGTTAAAGACGGGAAAGGTGAACCTTTTAATGCCTATGTAAAAGTTAATCATGAGAAAGGGAAACTCGATTTCTTCAAATGGGATCCCGACAGGGCGAGAAAACAAAGTGCCCACGTGAAGCCTGCCGAAGAAAGCAAAACGCAGGTTGCCGTCAATAGTCACGGAAAAACCAACGAAGCGACGAAATATGCCAAAGAACCTCTGAAGCAAGGTCAACAACGGCCAACGGAAGCGCAAGATACCCGTCAGAAACAGCAACAAGGCTTGAAAAAGCCTGTGAGAAAATCCTCCGGACAAAGAATTTAATTCAACCACTAAAAAAGATCCAACAGTAGTATGAAATTGATTATAGCAGAAAAACCGAGCGTAGCCCGCGATATAGCGGCTATCGTCGGTGCAGATAACCGCAAAGAGGGTTATCTGGAGGGTGGCGGCTATGCCGTTACATGGGCTTTCGGACATCTTGTCGGGTTGGCCATGCCTGCCGACTACGGTATCACGGGGTTTCAGGCAGAGAAGCTGCCGATACTTCCGGCCACATTTAAGTTGATCCCCCGCCAAATCAAAGAGGGCAAGGAGTACAAGCCCGATCCGGGCGTATTGAAACAACTTAAAATCATCGGAGAACTGTTCGACAAGTGCGAACGTATCGTGGTAGCGACCGATGCCGGCCGGGAAGGTGAATTGATCTTTAGATACCTGTACGCGTATCTTAACGGCGATAAACCTTTTGATCGCCTTTGGATAAGCAGCCTTACGGATCAGGCAATCCGAAACGGATTGAACAACCTGCGTCCGGGAACCCAGTACGATAACCTGTATCTCTCCGCCAAAGCACGCAGCCAAGCCGACTGGCTTGTCGGCATCAATGCTTCGCAAGCCCTTTCCATTAGTGCCGGAAGCGGCGTCTGGTCATTGGGACGGGTGCAAACGCCGACCTTGGCGATGATATGCAGCCGCTACCTCGAAAACAAGGAGTTCAAACCACAAACCTATTTTCAGATAAGACTCCACACGGCAAAAGAATCGATATCGTTCCCGGCAATCTCTACCGACTGGTACGACACCCGGCAAGACGCCGACAAAATCTTAGCGCGTATCCGCTCCGCAGAATATGTCAGCGTATCCCACGTTGAAAAGAAGCAAGTAAGTCAGGAACCGCCATTGCTTTACGACCTGACTACCTTGCAAAAAAAAGCGAACAGCCGGCACGGTTTCTCGGCCGACAAAACTCTGTCAATCGCCCAATCACTCTACGAAGCCAAATTCATTTCCTATCCGAGAACAGGGAGCCGGTATATCTCCGAAGATGTGTTTGCGGATATACCCGCCCTTATCGCTCAATTATCGGCTGATCCGTCATTCGGAAGTTATGCCCAAGCGTTATCATCGGGTACGGAACTCAACAGACGTTCGGTAAATGATAAGAAGGTCACCGATCACCACGCTCTGATTATTACAGAGAATATGCCCCAAGATTTATCCTCCGAGCAAAAAACGTTATACGATATGATTGTCGCCCGTGTGCTGGAAGCCTTTTCGGGGAAATGTACCCAAGAAACTACTACCGTTTCGTTGGAAATTGCAGGTGTGCCTTTTTCGGTAAAAGGGAGTGTCGTTGTTAGCCCCGGTTGGCGAGGCGTGTTGAATGCACAGGATGAAGAAAGAGAGGATGACGCTGTTTCAACACTTCCGAATTTATCTCCCGGTGAAAGACTTCCTGTGAACGACGGGGAACTCTTGGAGAAGCAAACCAGACCTCGCCCTGTACACACGGAAAGCAGCCTTCTTTCGGCAATGGAGACCTGCGGAAAAGAATTAACGGACGAAACCGAACGGGAAGCCCTCAAAGAGTTGGGCATCGGAACGCCTGCTACCCGCGCGGGAATTATCGAAACACTCTTATCTCGCGAATACATTCGCCGGGAAAAGAAGTCCCTTGTTCCGACAAACAAAGGATTAACGGTTTATCTTGCCATACGGGATAAAAAGATTGCCGACGTCAGCATGACCGGAGAGTGGGAAAGAGCCTTGAATAAAATAGCAGCAGGCGAAATGGATGCCGATACATTTCACAAAGGGATTGAGGTATATGCCTCACAAATCACCTCCGAACTGTTGGAAAGCCGGATTGAAAGCGACCATGCACGGGAAGCATATCCCTGTCCGAAGTGTAAAAACGGCCGGGTCGTTTTGTCCCCGAAAGTGGCCAAATGCAATAACGAAGCATGCGGGCTTACCGTATTCCGGAACAAATCGGGCAAAGACCTGACCGACGGACAACTGAAAGAGTTGCTGCTCAAAGGGAAGACCCCACTTATCAAAGGGTTTAAGAGCAAAGAGAATAAGCCTTTTGATGCGATAATAGCCGTTGACGCGGACTATAAAACCATTTTTGAATTTCCGCCAAAAACAGGTTTCAACAGGAAACGCAAATAAAAGCGCTACCTTTGCCACTAAGAAGTTCATACGCACCACAGGTTTAATGAGCGATTGTTAAGTCGGGGTACTGTTGAATTTTTTAGTGGCGGCACTGGGGAGGGATACCCCGGTGCCTTTTACTTATTTCAATTTGAATATTTTACCACTAAAAAATCATCCGTATGAAATACAATCCCCATTTAGATCCGGCGGAAATGTCTTACTTCCGTTTGAACCTCCTTTCTTATTTGCGAGATGCCCACCCCGACAAGGCCAATGACCTATCTTTCATTGCCGCACGGGGAGACATGGCCGCCGAAGCGTACAGCCAAGCCATAAAAGCGGGCTTAGACCACATTCAGGCTGCTGAAATAGCAAACGAAATCCTTTTCAAAGGGCTGCACTTCTCCCCATACAATATGCTTGTCGAAATCCTTTGGAATGAGTTTTACGACGAAGTTTCTCCCGGTGAAGCGGAAGAGAAAGCGAGAGTATTGTTACCCGAATGTCAGGCAGTATTTGCCAAATACCACCTGAACGATCATTACGCCGATACCCCTGAGTACTCAATTCTCTATACAGAGCTTGTCGGCATCATTCAATTGCTGTTAGACGATGGGCTACAATAAGCGTATTCATCTGCGACAGAATATCGACGCCATCCGGCTGGCGTTGATGCTCGACAAAGAACGAGGGGAAGCTACGCCCGAAGAGCGCAGCGTGCTATCTCTCTATTCGGGCTTTGGAGGGCTCAAGGCCATCCTGAATCCTGTTGATAAGCCTGAGGACATCCGGCATTGGTCTAAATCCGAGGCTGAACTTTTCCCTTTAGTCGCGGAACTTCATCAGGTACTTCGTGAACACTCCTCCACACCGGAAGCGTATAAACAATATATCGGTTCGTTAAAGAACTCTGTACTCACCGCCTTCTATACGCCTAAGCCCGTTGTAGACATCTTGGCAAAAACATTGAAAGAAAGCGGGATTGAGCCGATGCGTTTCTTGGAGCCGAGTGCAGGGACAGGAGCGTTTATAGAGGCTTTTAAGGAAGAGACTCTCGAATCCCGGTATATGGCATTTGAAAAGGATTTGCTGACCGGTAAAATCTTATCGCATCTCTATCCCGATGAGTATATCAGAATAGAAGGCTATCAAAAAATCGAGAACCGTTACTCCGGATATTTTGACGTCATCGCTTCCAATATTCCTTTCGGAGATGTAGCTGTCTTCGACCCGCAACTCTCCAATCACAAGAACCCTGCCGTAAAACAATCGACACAAGCTATTCACAACTACTTCTTTACCAAGAGTGTTCAAACGGTCAGGGAGGGTGGAATTATTGCATTTATTACCAGTCAGGGCGTTCTGAATGCGGAGCATAACAAGCCGGTACGGGAGTACCTTATGAGCACCTGTAACCTTGTTTCGGCTGTCCGTTTGCCGAACAATCTTTTTTCAGACTATGCCGGGACGGATGTCGGGAGCGACCTGATTATCCTGCAACGAAAAAGTGAAAATACATCTCTAAGCCCAAGAGAACAGGATTTTATCGAAAGCCGGAAGCTGTCGAACGGTATTTCGATCAACAATCTGTTTCGCGACTTTTCACGGGTGGTGCAAACCCATTCAAAAGTAGATACCGATCCTTACGGTAAACCGGCCATTGTCTTTACGCACGAAGGAGGGATAGACGGTATTGCCCGGGATTTGGGGCAAATGCTGAAAGAAGACTTTGCCCGGCATCTGGATTTGCGGCATTATCATATCTATACTCATCAAGAAGAAATAAAAAGTGCCGCACAATTGGATTGGGAAGAAAATTCGTTAGGTTTTCAAGACGTTCTTTCCGAAGAGCAATCGAATGAAAACGAGGTATCAACTGCTCAGCAAATTTTACCTTCGAGGGAACGTTATCAACTCACCCAAGAGGATATAGAGTCTTTTAGTGAATTTATAAACGAATCGGATCGAAAACTTTTTTCGCAACGTCCGCCATTGCCTGAAGACTACACCCCAAAAGAAGCCGCGACAAGTGTGTCGAAACAGACTTCTGGAGGAATACATCAACGCTCTCTTTTTGACAAAGGATTCTCAGTAAGCAATGAGCCAACTGCGGAGGTGAAAGCCGGCTCTGTTTCGCAAACACCGGTCATTACGCTCTACGACCTCTTCGGTTTCTCGCAAGAGGAACGCAGCCAAATCAAAAGACCTAAAAAGAAAAACAAACCAATCAAACCGAAAGCCGAGCAACCCGAACTCCCGTTTATGGACTGGAGAGAGGAGATGGCTTACGAAGCCGCTCAAAAACGGGAGCAACTAAAACAAAAGCACTCCGGTGCAAATCCTGTATTCGATACTCGCAAGGAAGAGCAACTGCCCGGTTTGCAGAAAACAACTGAGCAGGAACAGGAAGAACAAATGCAGCCTACTCCTTACAGTCGTACCGAAGAGATGCCGGCCCATTATCGTGAAGGCTCACTGATAACCGATGAAAACAACCGTATCGGCTATTTGCGGGACATGAACGGATTTCAGCCGATGTTCCATCCGCTTCAACTTACGGCTACACAGCAGGCGAAAGTGTCCCTTTATATTGAGATACGGGACACTTATCACCACCTGTATAGCAATGAAGCAACGCGATTAGAGGCTAATCCCGCTCTCCGCGAGATGCTGAACAGGCTTTACGACGATTTTATCCGTCGTTTCGGGAACATCAACGACCCCAAAAATCTCAGCCTGATCAAGATGGACGCGGGGGGAACAGAAATCCTCTCACTCGAACGCTACATCGATGGCAAAGCCGTCAAAGCCGATATATTCCGGCAACCCGTCGCATTCAATCCGAACGAGATAACTCATGCCCGTAATGCCAGAGAAGCCCTGACTGCTTCTCTCAACAAATACGCAACCGTGAACCTCGAATATATGGCGGAGCTCACGGGAGGGACATCCGAAGAGCTATTAGATGAACTAAAAGGCACGGTTTACTTCAATCCCATGATCGCGGCTTATGAAATCAAGGATAAGTTCATCAGTGGCAATGTCATTTCCAAAGCCGAGCAGGTGGAACGTTTTCTGGAGAGCCATGCTGACCATAAAGCGGCCAAAGAGTCTCTTTCGGCTTTACACGAAGCGATTCCCCGGCCAATTCTTTTCGATGAGCTGGATTTTAATTTCGGCGAACGATGGATTCCGACAGGAATTTACAGTAAATATGCTTCATACCTGTTCGACACGGACGTTTCGATACACTATGCCCCAAGCTGGGACGAATATACCCTTACTACAAACAGTAAAAACGTAAAGATATGGGATCAATTTGCGGTAAAGACCCAAAGTCGAACGTTCGACGGCATTGCCCTGATGAAACATGCCTTGCACAACACATCGCCGGACATTACAAAGAAGGTCAATAAATACATTGACGGAGAATTGAGAGAGGTGAAGATACGAGACGCTGAATCTATTCAACTTGCCAACTCAAAGATCGATGAAATACGAAACGGCTTTACCGACTGGTTGAATGAACAATCCGAGGAGTTCAAAGAACGGTTGGCAGAGAAGTATAACCGCACATTCAACTGTTTTGTACGTCCTGATTATGACGGTTCGCATCAAAGCTTTCCGGGGCTGGACTTAAAAGGACTCGGCATCCCGGATCTGTACAAGAGTCAAAAAGATGCCGTATGGATGGATATCCTCAACGGCGGAGGGATTATCGATCACGAAGTTGGCGGAGGAAAAACGCTAATCATGTGCGTAAGCTCATACGAGAAAAAACGGTTAGGACTAGTCAATAAGCCTGTTATCATTGCCTTGAAAGCCAATGTTCACGAGATTGCTCAAACCTACTGTACGGCTTATCCCAATGCCAAAGTGCTGTATCCCGGCAAAGAAGATTTTACTCCGGCCAAGCGGATAAAAATCTTCCATGAGATGAAAAATAATAATTGGGATGCCATTATCCTAACACACGAACAGTTCGGCATGATCCCTCAATCGCCCGAGATACAGCGGCAGATACTGCAAGCGGAACTCGATAGTGTGGAAGAGAATCTGGAACTCCTTCGGAGGGAAGGTAAGGAAATATCTCGTGCAATGGAAAAGGGACTTATTAAAAGACAACAAAACCTCGAAGCCAAGTTGGAGCGTATTGCTTTTCAGATTGAGAACCGGAAAGATGACACGGTCGATTTTCGCCTGATGGGTATCGACCATCTTTACGTTGATGGATCGCATCGTTTCAAAAACCTGACTTTTACGACCAGACATGACCGTGTCGCGGGATTGGGAAATGCCGAAGGTTCACAGCGCGCCCTCAATATGCTCTTTGCTCTGCGGACGATTCAGGACAGGACAGGTAAAGATTTGGGTGCGACATTCCTTTCGGGAACCACCATTTCCAACAGTCTTACGGAACTGTATCTTTTATTCAAATACCTTCGTCCGAACGAACTGGAGCGGCAAGGCATCACCACATTCGATGCGTGGGCGGCTATTTTCGCCAAGAAATCGATTGATTACGAATTTTCGGTAACGAATGAAATCGTACAGAAGGAACGTTTCCGCTATTTTATTAAAGTCCCTGAGCTGGCCGCGTTCTATGCCGAGATAACGGATTATCGCTCTGCCGAGGATATCGGTATCGACCGCCCGGCAAAGAATGAAATCCTGCATCATATACCGCCCACTTCCGACCAACAGGAGTTTATCGGAAAGTTAGTGGAATTTGCCAAGACGGGAAATGGGAAGATACTGGGGCGCGAGCCTTTGTCGGAAAAGGAAGAGAAGGCTAAAATGTTGATCGCAACGGACTACGCCCGAAAGATGAGTCTCGATATGCGAATGATTGACCCTGAAAGTTACGGCGACCATATAGACAATAAGGCTTCTCATGTGGCTAAAATGGTATCGGAATACTACAAAAAGTTCGAGGCTCATAAAGGAACGCAGTTTATCTTTTCGGACTTGGGAACATACAAGCCCGGCGAATGGAATCCCTGCTCGGAGATAAAACGTAAGCTGATGGAAGATTATGGCATTCCGTCGCACGAAATACGTTTTATTCAGGAAGCCAAAACGGACAAAGCACGTAAAACCATGATTAGGGAAATGAACGAGGGGAAAATTCGTGTATTGTTTGGCTCTACCGAAATGCTCGGTACGGGTGTGAATGCGCAGAAACGCTGCGTTGCCATTCACCATTTGGATGCTCCGTGGCGACCATCGGATTTGGAACAAAGGGATGGCCGGGGTATCCGCAAAGGCAATGAAATTGCCAAGCAATATGCCGGCAATAAGGTTGATGTGATCATTTATGCCGTGGAGAAATCACTGGATGCGTACAAATTCGGATTGTTGCACAACAAACAGCTTTTTATCCGCCAGTTGAAGAACAATTCATTGGGTAGCCGTACAATCGACGAAGGAAGCATGGATGAAAAAAACGGGATGAATTTCAGTGAATACGTGGCCATCCTTTCGGGGAATACGGAGCTGTTAGAGAAAGCCCGCTTGGAAAAGAAGATTGCCTCCCTCGAATCGGAAAAGCAAGCGTTTATGCGGGGTAAATCCTCTTCACGCTATAAATTGGAGGATGCTCTTATGAATGTGGAGAAGAACAACCGTTTTATCAGCCGCATATCCCAAGATATGGAAGCCTTTAGCGCTCGTGTACAGTATCAACCGGTCTGAATCCAGTACTGCTGGACGGTCTGCAAGGGAGCACTCCGAAAGAAGTCGGCTTAAAATTGAATGAAATTGCCGATAACGCCCGCACACACGGAGCACATGAGAGAATCGGAACGCTTTACGGTTTCGATCTGCTGGTCAAATCCGAGACAACGGTCAAAGACGGTTTCGACCTGATTCAAAACCGCTTCTTTATCAAAGGCGCAGGCGATATTCTCTACAACTACAATCATGGGATTATAGCCTCCGATCCAAAGACGGCATCGTTGAACTTCCTGAATGCCCTTGACTCTATGCCCAAACTGAGGGACAGGTATCAGGCGGAAAACGAAAAGTTGCAGAAAGATATTCCGGTACTCAAAGAGGTGGTGGAAGGTTCATGGCGGAAAGAGCCTGAGTTGAAAGCCCTGAAAGAGGAGCTGGTGCGGTTAGACCGTGAAATCCAGCTCTCACTAAAACCGATAGAAGAACAGGAAGGAGAAGAGGTAACTGCCGACAAGGCTGTCTCTTTAAAGCCTCTTAATCAATTACAAGTAAAACGCGAAACATCCATAGCACCCGATGTTTCATTACCTAGTACTTTGGCGGGTGTGAAAGAAATCATGGGAGATAAGCTTGTTATCTCATCGGTGGGAGGCAGTATGCCGAAAGTAGAGAAAAGAGAGGTTGTTAAAGGTGTAAGATTATAAACCAAAAGCGGCTAATCTCACAAGTTAGCCGCTTTTATTTGTTATCATTCATCAAATAATTCCTGTAATTTTCGTTGGAGGATTTTCTTGTCGGGTAACTGGGTCTGGTACTCCGATACCATCGTGGGTGATAAATACCTGCTTAGCGCATATTCTACGACTTCACAGTCTTTGTCTTTACATAACAGAACGCCAATGCTCGGATTCTCATTGGGCTTCTTTACATCCCTATCCAATGCTTCCAGATAAAAATTCAGCTGTCCCAACTGTTCGGGCTTAAACTTATCAGCCTTCAATTCAAACGCCACCAAACACTGCAATCCCCTGTGATAGAAAAGCAAATCAATGAAAAAATCACTGTTGCCAACCTGTATCCGGTATTCCTCGCCAACGAATAGAAAATCCTTTCCTAATTCAAGGATAAAATTTTTCATCTGTCCGATCAGCCCTTTTTGAAGTTCTTTCTCATCATGATCTTTCGGCAATGCCAAAAATTCAAGCACATAACTATCCTTGAAACTGTTTTTTATGGAAGGGTGAGTTTCTCTCAACACTGTTGAGAGTTTTGTGTTTCCAATCATAGTTCGTTCAAATAGTCCTGAAGAGATTTGTCTATCCAATTCCCTTTTTGAGTACCGTTCATTTATGCTTTGATTGAGATAAAACTCCATCTCTTCAATACTTTTGCTACGTGAGAATATAAGCAGATTATTCGTCCAGTTAATTTCTCTCACCAGTGGTGAGAGTTTTGGATAATCCCTGTACGTTTCATAAAACTGTTTCATTCTCCAAAGGTTTTTATCGGAAAAACCTTTTAAGTCCGGTTCGGTTTGAGCCAAGAAATTTGCCAGTTCTTTAACGACGGATTCTCCCCATTTGGAGGTCTCCAATTGTTTGCTGATATACGCTCCGACGTTCCAATACAGGTTTATCATTTCCGCATTGACGGTTTTCATTGCGTTGTACTGAGCCTGTCGGATCATCAACACGACTTCTGAAAATTGCTGTCGTTTATCTAATTGCATCATAACCACTTAAATTGTTTGCAAAAATACAAATAAAGATTCGGAACTCATGATAAATTACATCCCTAATCAATCGAAGCCTATACCAGTCATCACGACGGTACAGGCTCTTACTACTAACTCTAAATACATAATTTTTTATCGTCTAATCGGAAGTGATATTTCTCCCATTCCGTTTCTTATTAAAATTCTCTCTGATAAACGCATGCACGTCGCTCTCCTTATAGAAAGTTTTTTGATAAAGTGTATGAAAAGGCAACTCCCCCGAACTTCGATAACGTTGCAAGGTACGTTTACTCACGTGAAGCAATTGGCACAAGTCCTGATTGTCAAATAACAACTCTCCGTCCAACATATTCCGATGTTTCCCCATTTTATCAAGGGTCTTATCCAATCTGCAGAAGCGATCCATAATGCGTTCCATCCATGCTTCAAAATGTTCCTTGTCGATATACATAACCTCATGTTTTTTTAGATGATGTGACCTATGATAAAGTAGTTTTGGTTCGAGGGATCTTTGATAATAATTTCTTTTTCCCTCATATATTTGATGTAACTTTTAGCGGTACGCTCCTTGACATCCATCGTCTGCTGGATGCGGTCGCAAAGATCAATATAAGTCAGATGCTTCTGCATACCGAATATCTCACGGGCAACATTCGCCAGTTCCTTTTCTTTCCGTTTCTCTTTCTCCTCTCTCGGTTTTTCTCCCAGATAGGTGTGCATGCCTATTTCCTTATTCCATGCAAACTGCATCAAGGGAACATCGAGCGGGCTTCCATCCCTCACTTTCAATGCCTTGACAACCGATACAGACGGCTCGGTATCAAGTTCAATACTCAAAATTGCTGCTGCTTTACGTTGTAACTCCGAACCGAGATGTCCCCGAAGTTTCAGGCCGTTAGGTACATAATGCAGAACACAGACAATACACGTACGGTAAATCCCGGCCAATCGATATAACTCATCTACTATACGAATGCTTTCCGCTTCATCGTTGGCAGACAGCACCAAGTCGGCAATCCCGTCGATAACCACCAAGCGGATGCCCTCGTATTCGTAATAGTACTTATCCATGCTCTGAACGATGGCTTGCAGTCGCTCTTTACGCGACATTCCCGTAAGTGAGAAAGCACGTAATTCTTCCGGTTTTTCTTTCAGTTTGGCTCGCTTCAACAAGTTGGATACGTTTTTGAAGAGTTGTACCTCGGATTGCTCCGTATCGTATAGTAGGACGGCTTTGCTGTCGGTATTGTTTCGGATATTGACACCAAGCGTGTCGATGACACGATCGTCTTTGATAATGGAACCGGCAATCAAAGAGGCAATATAGTTGCTTTTGCCTGTTCCTTCACCGCCGGTGACACAAAGGATATTACCTTGTGTACCGAGCGGAACATCTCCGGCGGAGATGACCTCCTCAGCTTTTGCGGGAGGATTATTGAAATCGATTTCACATGACTTGAGCATGGTCATGGTTTCATTATACAGGTTATCGAGAAGATCAATGAATAGTTTTTGGAATTCTTTGTGACCGTTCCCTTTGTGAAAATAGTCCGTAACATCTTTGTCTTTTTTATCTCCGGAGAGCGGTAATATCAATCGTTTGACGTCATACTCCGCCAATGCCTTTTCATGTCTCAAGGCTGCCTCTCTACCAGTTTTATCTACATCATAGAGCAATACGATATGTTTGAAGCGAAACGTGAGCTTATAAATGATTTCCGGCGAGATAGTAGAGGTTTCACTATTGAAACAGATGGCGTGAAAACCGTGTGCTGCGAGTGTCATCACATCTTTTTCTCCCCCTGTGATGAACAGCGTATCTTCCTTCGATGGAAGTTGCTCCAATCCGAAACAGTAGCTCTCGCCGATCATTCCGCCGTACAGGAAACGGACTTCCGAAAAAGGACGATAGATTTTAATATATCGCTTGCCCATATAGCCAAATATCGGCTCACTATCTGACGAAGTGTAACCAAACGGTCTGCTTTCCCGGTTTTCGCTTCGGAACTCTTTTAGTGAAATGACTTTATACTGTTTCAGTATTTCGGGAGTGATGCCCGACTGAAACCAAAAATCCAGTTCTTTCTGTGAGAACTTTTGTTGGATGATATGATAAGGCTTGCTCTTAGGAGGCTCGCTATGCAATGGCGTATTCTTTTGTGGTAAGGGAATAGCTGATGATCTATAAGACATGCAGCCGGCATCCTCCAGATGCAAAGACATGTCCCGGTTAATGGTTTTTAGAATTTCCACGAAATCCGTTCCGTTGTTACAGTCCAGACCTTTGAGTTTTCCGACAAAAAAGAAACAATCTCCGCTGTATTCGTCGTTGCCGAAGTCTTTGATGCGGTAAGTGCCGTTGTGCCGGTCAAAATAGACGTTGCACGATGCTTTACGGTCTTCGTAAAGCGGATTCAGAAAGTTACGCCCCGTTCTCCACTGTACCGGGATATAGTGCCTGAATACGTCCAGTCCGTTATTTGTCCGCCTTAATATTTCGTCTTTGCTGAGCATGGAGCTTATGATTATTGACAAGGTCATTCATACATTCATCGGTACTGCGGATTCTCTTTTCGGCAAGCATCCGTTTGATTTCGGCAATGGTATAATACGATTTGCCGGAAATAATGGAATAAGAAATCTGCCGTTTACTGCGTAAACGTTGCAGAGTGCGTTCGCTGATTTTAAGAAAAGTGCAAACATCATAACTGTCCACCCACATTTCGTCGGGATTCATCTTGTCGCCGTCTTGATGGTCGATGACAAACTTGGCTATGGCGTTTATTTTAGCAACCAGTTCTTTGTAAGCTTGACTGTCTATAGTGATGACTTCCATTGCTGTAATTTTCTTGATTCGGTGCAAAGTTCGGAAGCCTGAAAACGATACTCTGCCAAGTTGGTAAAAGTTTTTTTGAGTCAAAAAACAACGATTTCAGAGGCCTTCTGTCAGGTCTGAAACGAACAAAAAAGAACTACCAACTTGGTAGTTCTCGGGAAAAATAATATGTTGATTTTCAACTATCTTTCATCATCTTCATCCATCCGTCTGACAAGACTTTCAGTGATGAGATTCAAGTATTTTGTCCGGTCAATTTTTCGTTCCCGGATGGATACATAGGTTCTGTAATATTCGCCCAGATCAATATTAAAGACCGTTTCCAAAGCCATCATAATCTCTTTGATATCAGCATTACCCCGATTGAGGAACTTACTTGCATCCAAAGCATACCCCAACTCGACCAGAGCGACCTTGGGCCCAGTCCATTTCAAATCATTGACAGGATAGGTTGCCCTGTTTTTATTAATAACCGTCTGTTTTTCCAGTGCATGCATTTTCCTATTAAGGAAGATACGTAACATCTCATTGCAGATGATTTTTGCAACCTTATAATCATAACCTGTTGCAAATTCATTGTCCATGATATAATGCACACTTTCGAGTCCCAGCTGATGGCAACGCTTGTGTCTGATGAAGTAATGCTTATCCAAATGGCTGGACTTAGAGCGGTAATACTGATAGAAGTCAAGGTTTTGCTGAAAGAAATAGGTCAGCCCATCCAACTCTCTCTGGTAATACGCCGCCAATGTGTCGTTGCTCCCATTAGGGCATTTCAACTCGATCGTATGTATTTTGTTGAAATAAAGAAGAAATCCGAGAATCTCCGGTTTGATTTCTTTGAAAAAGACAATTTCATCTTCCTCTCTAATAGATTCAAAGGAAACAAAGCGGGTTCTTATCTCTTGCAAGCATCCTTCCAAGTATTCAATAATCGAAACCAAAGCTTTTACGGAGATATCACAGCTTTCCATGTCGATGGCCTCCAATTCTTGGTGAACTTCTTTTAGTTTCTGGGATAGGTATTCTTTCATCAATTGTTATAAGTAATACTTACCTGCTCGCTTTGAGGAATGTTTTTCACCATAATGACTTTATTGCCCATTACTGAAGACGATAGTGTATCCCACTTTCTAGCTGATTCAGAAAGTGGGGATAATATCGTCTTTTGATGATGCTGTAATAACTTACTTTTTATTTGACAGACTTGTCCAGAAAGCATCTTCCTCTTCAATTCTTTCGGAAAAAAGCCAGACCTCTTTGATAAGTCCGTCCTCCAAACGAAGTAAATCCACGCCTCTCATCGCCATAGAAACCCCATTTTTCTCCAAAGCGAAACGGATAGAAGCCACCACCATAGCCCCATTGTCGGCAAGGTAATCTACTTTAATACCCAAATCGCCACCGCTCCATTCGGCCAATTTCCCCAAGTGGGCAAAGACGGCTTGCTTCCCGGTGAAAGTACCCGACTGAACGCCCTTACCCGGCTGATGCCAAACCAAATCATCGGCGAAAAGCGACGCCACTTTTGCCATATCGCCATTTTCCAATGCAGAAAAATACTGCCGTACAATTTCTAAATTTGTCATTTTTAAATCTTTATTTTTAGTTGAATTCTTGTTTTCACCGAATTGGCAAGATGCAAATCCCATCAAAACAACTGCTAATAAAACTATCTTTCTCATTACCGATTGATTTTTATTTGAAAAGTTGAGAATTTGATGGCAAAATTATATCTTTGCTCTCTATTTGTCAAGTACCTACAATATTGTATGATACTTACCATATTGTTAGATTTGTTGATAATCAATAAGAAAAAAATGCAATGGAGAGAAAAAATTCAGACAATGAATGCCCAGTACGAAAGTCGATGCAGATTTTTGCAGGTAAATGGACTTTACTCATTATTTATCAAATCAACAGCAGAATAATTCGCTACGGAGAGCTCAAGCGTGCCATTCCGGGGATAAGCGAGAAGATGCTCATAAACGAATTGAAATTCCTCTGCAACAAAGGATTGATTGCAAAAAAACAATACCCGGAAGTGCCTCCGCGTGTAGAGTATTCGCTTACACCATTGGGCGAGAAAGTGCTGCCGATTATCGATGAAATTGCCAGATTCGGAATGGAAAATCTGTGAATCTTTGTTCTAATGGCACTCTCCGCTATATGCACGCCATGCGGAAACAGGTCATTTACCTTCGCCGAGTACTTCTTTTAATGCATTCATCCCGTTGATGGCGGAAGGGAAACCCGAATAAACAGTCATCAAAAGCATAATTTCCTTGATGCCTTCTTCGGAAAGTCCGACATTGAGGCCTGCTCTGATATGAAACTTCAACTAGGGGCGAGCATTGCCCAAGGCTGTTAACGCTGCAATAGTGGCTATTTGACGATATTGTCTATCCAAATTTTCTCTTGAGAAAATATCTCCATATCCGTATTCGAGTATGAAC
>ENA-OWND01000601-OWND01000601.1-metagenome-genome-assembly--contig:-NODE-601-length-24872-cov-9.105089_pt1 | contig 24872 bp, 21 predicted proteins | sample MGYA00245342_ERZ651119 | MGnify/ENA primary metagenome ERZ651119 (study PRJEB26857, sample SAMEA4031756) | metagenome | biome: human; feature: oral; material: saliva | place: Philippines | collected 2014... | reverse complement strand
ATGACGGTAATTACAAATCTAAGCAAATGCGGTCTAATGACCGATTAGGGTTAAATTGTGCCTTTAGTACTCGGAAACTGATAGTGGCGGATGTCTCTCCTGACTGCCACTCTTATGCTTCTGACAAGTGTCTTGAATATGCCTTAGACAGAGATAAGTTTGCCAAACGAGTCTATCTGCTCGTCGGGAAGCTCTTTTATCAGTGTGCCGTCGCGGTCAACGAGCGGAACCTTCTTCATTGCCTGTATTTTGCTTCTATTGATGCGTAGAGATAATATGCGGACAGCGTGAACCATATCATCAATGCACAATATATCAGGCTTGATATAGCTACCGTTATTGCATATATGAGCATGAAGTTTGCCGGCAGACCGTCCGGGTCGCCGAATGCCATGCCGCTGAGCGAGAAATTCGCTGCTAAGACCACTATGATACCTGAGAGCGAGACAATGCCTTGCACAAGAATGATGATTAGTGCGCTAAGTAATTGAAATGCAAATATCTTACCGAGGCTCTTCCACCCTCTCTTATAATTTTTCCATGTATGTCGGATTTTTGTCTCCGGCTCAATCATGTATTTCACATTTGCGTATAGCAGCGGGCTGACTACGAGTATTAGCATAACTATTAAAACGATGCTTACGGCGACTATCAGTGCCAGCCCTATGGCGGGGTTGATGTTGCCTTTATTTACTGAAATATTCAATATTGTCAGTATCATTTTGATGACAAATGACAATATAAGCATTATGCCAATCATAAGTGCAGTGAACCGTGCCGTACGCCTGATACACCATCGTGTTGTCTGCTCATTGAGCAACTTGAATGTCTTTGCCTCAAATATCACTACCGCACATAGCATTGCAATCAATGTCAGTACAGGAAGAAGGATATCTGACAGCGCGAAGGCGTCCGTTACTATGTGGCGTTGTATGTTGAGCCATATAGGAGCTGATACTCCCGACACTGTTGCCATAAGCAATAATGGCGCCCAAAGATTTTTTAATATTCTGCCGAAATTGGTGCTCATCAATGTCCAGCCCTCGTCAAGACACTGTGCTATTGTTCTGCGTGTGTATAATTCCATTTTGTTTCGTTGTTAATGTTTTATTATATTGTGTCATCGTCTGAATTCTGCTACTACTATTGCTGTGGCGATGGCTACATTCAGACTTTCGGCTGTAGGTCGGTCGGCGGGGTAGCTCGGAATGAGAATCTGTTGGTTCACGCGCTGTCGTATGGCTTCGGAGATACCATTGCCTTCATTACCCATGACGATTATACCTTTGCTTTCAAGTTTCTTCTTGTATATATTCTGTCCGTCAAGCAGTGTGCCGTAGACAGGATAGTTCTCCGGCAGAGCATCGAGAACGGCACATAGGTCGGTGTATTCTATTTTTACACGTGCCAGACTGCCCATCGTGGCTTGCACCACCTTTGGATTAAACACGTCGGCAGTCTCGCGCGAGCAGTATATATGGTCAATGCCGAACCAGTCGGCAATACGTATTATCGTTCCGAGGTTACCGGGGTCTTGAACACCGTCGAGCATGAGTTTCAACTCAGACTGTGGCTTTATCGCTTCGAAAATGTCTGTCGGAAATAGTGCCACAATGCCTTGCGGGTGTTGCAGGAAACTGGCTTTTTGCGCGTCGTCACCTTCAAAAATCTCTGTCGGACAACATATTTTCGACAGTTCACCGATGACCTTCGGACCCTCGGCAACGAATAATCCCTCTGCCTGTCGGTGTTTCTTATGCTCAAGCGACTTGATAAGTTTTATTTTAGCTTTGCTAATCATATTGCAAATATAGTAAAAAATACTATGTCTGCCAAAATCTTTCTTGATAAATTATGTTTTTACTATTTTCCGTAAAACCTGATTGCGACAATTATTTCCTCGCTATATGTATATTTCTTTGTTAAATATTCGCTGTTTGATAAATTTTGTGTATATTTGCCCATAGAATAGAAAAGCAACAACCTTTTTAACAAAGAAATCATGCAGAATGAACATAATTACCTTGTTCTCATGGCAGGTGGTGTCGGCAGTCGTTTCTGGCCAATGAGCACGTCGGAACGTCCGAAACAATTTATCGATGTCATGGGTGTAGGGCGCTCCCTGTTGCAGCTGACATACGATCGTTTCCGCGGTCTGGTGCCTGACTCTAATGTGTGGGTTCTTACCAACAAGGCGTATGCCGATGTCGTGACAGAGCAATTGCCCGATATCGACAGGAGCCATATACTTCTCGAACCATGCCGCCGCAATACCGCACCGTGTATAGCCTATGCTTCATGGCGTATCAAGGCACAGGACCCGAAGGCTACCATTTGTGTAACCCCAAGTGATGCCGTAGTGCTTGATGTCGCAGAGTTTCGACGTGTCATAGAGTCAAGCTTTCGCTTTGCTTCCGAGACCGATGCTATCGTAACGCTCGGTATGCGACCAACACGTCCTGAGACCGGCTACGGTTATATTCAAGCAGACCTTTCGCATCCTTCGGCACGCAACAGAGAGGTGTTCCGTGTCGATCAGTTCCGCGAGAAGCCAAACCTTGAAGTTGCAAAGAAGTATGTGACGCAGAGTAATTTCTTTTGGAATGCCGGAATATTCGTGTGGAATGTAAATACTATCGTTAATGCTTTCCGCATCTACACTCCTGCCATGAGCCGTATTTTTGAGTCTATGCTGCCGTTCTATGGCACATGTGACGAACAGAAAATCATCGATGATAACTACGGCGAATGTGAGAGCATCTCTGTCGACTATGCCATCATGGAGAAAGCTGAAGAGGTGTTTGTTTTTCCTGCTGAGTTTGGTTGGAGCGACCTTGGCACATGGGGCTCTCTATTGCAGCAGACGCCGCACGACAATCATGGCAACTCATTAATTGGTGAGAACATTCGCATGTACGATTCTTCAGGCTGTGTCGTCCACACCACACAGGAACGAAAAGTCGTTATTCAAGGTCTGAAGGATTATATTGTCGCTGAGAAAGACAACACTCTGCTCATCTGCAAACTTGAGGAAGAACAAAGAATCAAGGAATTTTCTGCAGAGTAAATACTACGAGCCTCGCTTTCCGGCGGGGCTTTGTTGTCTTTTCGTACATGGGTTTATCATTGAATAATCTTTACACCTATTTTCCTTGTTTCTAAAACCGTCGTTTCTTGGTTCAAGAACCGCCGAAATGAGACTCTGAAACCGCCGTTTCTTGAGCCTAAAAGCGGCGGTTTTAGAAACTGAAAAAGGCGCCTCTGTAATATCTTGACAATCAAATGGTTATAACCCCCTGCCGGAGCTGACTTTTTAAAATGCCCCAAAAAGCGTCTTGGAAAAATTATTACATACGGATATTACTGCTTATTCTTCTATATGTTAATCCACGTTCATTCTTTATGAATAGACTTAGTTGGCGTTTTACGAGGGTGTATCAGGCTACGTTACAGAAAATATCAGCGTAAGAAGCCAAAGTGATAGTGGAGAAGAGAGAAAGCTAAGAATGAAACATGACGCTGCCTAATGACCGAGTGAGGATTAATTATGGGAGTAACCTACGAGGCGGTCGGCACGATCGCCGGGAGCACGGAAATATAGCAAGACGTCGTAGCGGTTTCCGGTCTCGAAGAAATTGCCTTCTGATGATATGCTTGATAGTGTGCCGTCGCTGTTGAGGACGAGGTAGCGATAGGAATAGTAACCTTGTTTGAGCATTACGGTGTTTTCGTAGACCTGCGTCTCATCGTTCCACTTCATTTCGTACTGCGGTGTCAGTTCGCCGTTGGTCCATACGCCAGAGAGATAGACTGGTCCTTTCTGGCGTGGGGCATGGAGTTCGAAATGTGTGAGAATGTAATCGCTCATTGTTGCGTTGTCAGTGTTGTCGGAATTGCGTATGAGGAACGAACCGTTGGCATCGACATCGTAGGTGTAGTTTTTCTGCGGATAGTCAGGTTCTACGTAAGCATGCCATTGTGAGTTTACATCGTCCCAACCGACTGATGCCAGTCCCATGGTGGTGTGTGTCGGATCGAGCGTCTCGAACTTATGATATTCGTTGCCGGCAAGGAATATTAATTCTCTGCAGTGCTCCCACCGCAGTCCGTCGCGCATGGTGAACTGTGAGCGCGGGTTATACACGGCATTGTCCCATCGATGGTTTTGAAGAACGACGGTGTGGAGCTGTTCCTGTGGCGCTGTCACATCGAGGTTGCCGTAGCTTACCTCCATGTTCAGCTGTTGGTGACGACCATTGATGTCGGCATCGGTGTCAGTGATGACCCTGAACTTTATGCCTGCAGTATTCTCGCATATCATGAAGCAGGCGACAAGTACCGGCTTGTCGTCATTATTGTCGTCAAGCACCGTCAGACGGTAGTTGCCGCTCATGGTGAGCCTTAGTTTGTCGTTTGGTATAGTCAGTGAGTAGTGAGTGAAGAGCTGATATGTCGACAGTGACTGCTGATAATCATCGATGGTGTTGTCGTCGTAGAACCCCTGTATGTAGTCAGAAGCAAACAGTCCCTCCGAAGGTGTCCAGTCAGCGTCGCAGTGTTCTATGCGGTAGGTATAGCGATGATAGTCGTGTGACAGTTCGTCGAAGTTGATACGAATAGGCTCTCCTCCGAGCGATGTCACCGGCATTCCCAACCAGTTCTCGCCAGCCATGACACTTAAAGATGCGATATTATTCGCAAGAATCTTGTTGTTCTGTGCCATTGCAGTATGCGAAATGCTGCTGAGAAGTGACAGTAGTAGGATGATTTTCTTCGTCATAGTTCGATAGTTATCTTGCCGTTTATCTGGCGTCCTGTCAGGAAGTTCGGCACGGCATACTGCCGGTTTGCCACGTCGGTTATCCAATAGTAGGAGTTGACGTTGTTTATTCCGAGCAGGTTCAGTCCGTCCAGACCCAGCCAGATGTTGCGTATTGTACTTTTGGGCTTTGCCGTGTTGTCAACGAGGCGGTAGCTCATGCCCAAATCCACGCGTCTGTATGCCGGAGCGCGAAACGTGTTGCGTTCCAGTTCGCGGTGAGGGGCAGAGAACGGCAGACCATCGGCATAGGCGAGTTTCAGCGACATTTTCCAGCGGTCGGTGCCCGGGAAGTAGTCGGTGAAGTAGAAATTCACTCCGAATCGCTGGTCGGTAGGGAGTGGGGTGGATATGCCGTTAAGTTTCATTCGGGCGCTCATAAGAGAGAATGTCAGCCACGAGTCGTAGCCGGGAACGAACTCTCCGAATATCTTTAGGTCGATACCGGCGGCATGACCAGATGCTTCGTTGTCGCCATAATATACCACCTTTACATTATTTATAGAGTAAGGCACGAGGTTATCAAGCATTTTGTAGTACGCCTCGGCAGTGAATCGCATCGGACGACCGCTCCATTTAAATCTGTAGTCCCATGCTCCTATGAGATGTATGGAACGCTGCGACTTCGCCTTCTCGTTGAGCCTGGCATAAGTGATGCCGTTTATGGTGGTAGTGTCGCGCAGTTCCTTATAGAAAGGTGACTGGTAATAAAGACCTGTGGCAAGGCGGAATGTCATGTCAGTATTTGATGCCGGAATGATTGCAAGCGATGCTCGTGGCGAGAGAATTGTCTCTTTGTTGTACGACCAATGAGAGAGACGCACACCGTAGTTCAGCGTGTAGCGCGTGCCATCCTCCTTGCCGAAACGCCATGTGTCTTGGATATAACTCTCTATACGCTTGGCGTCAAGGGCATTGTTGGCACGCATGGTGTAGATCATCTGCAGGTCTTTACCTGTGTGTGGTATAGAATAGCCTGCAGAGTCGCGCATCTCATATTCCACACTACGCTCGATGATATGCTCGTGTTTGAAAGTCAGCCCAGACTCAAGGTTGTGGTTCTTTGTCTTATGGCGTATCATCAGTTTCGCACTTTTCACATTTGCGTCGAGTTTGTTGCGTGCATGCTGAAAGTATGTTCCCACGCCAATATTCTCGGATGTCTCAGTCTGTGTCAGCCAGTATTGCCCCTGAAGGTCGTAAGCTTCGCGCTCTGTAGTCTTGAAGGCAGACCCGAGAAGCGTTACGGAAGAGTTGTCAGTAATATTGCGCGTGATAGCAAATGAACCGAAATATGTGCGGAATATGTCAGCCTCCTGACCGTCGAAATAGACGCGAAACGACTTTACGTTCTCTAAAGTACCGAAGGATGTCTCGCGATCGGAGGGCTTGAAATTGTAGTTGTTGGTGTTGATGTTACCGATGATATCGATGCTCCAGTGTTTTGAAGGCTGATATGAGAGGTACGACTGAAAGTCCATCTGCCGCGGATAATATTCGCCTTTTGTATCAAGTGAACCAAGAAGATACCTGTTTGTCTTGTAACGGAAGCCGTTGGTCCATGTGATATTCTTTCCTGATAACCCGACGTATGCCGATGCTCCGAGTAGCGACGCCTGAATGGTCGACTCAAAATGTTTCGGACGTTTGTAGGATATGTCAAGTGCAGATGACATCTTATCACCGTATTTCGCCTCGAAACCACCTGACGAGAAAGCGATTTTCTCGACCATGTCGGGATTGATAGCCGACAGACCTTCTTGCTGTCCGGAACGTACAAGCAGCGGACGATATATCTCGACGCCGTTGATGTAGACGGAATTTTCGTCGAACGCACCTCCACGGACATTGTATTGTGACGACATCTCGTTGTGAGTGGAAACACCAGCCTGGGTTTGTATCAGTTCTTCTACGGCATTGCCTGTGGTTGACGGAGTGCGTTTGAGCAGTTCAGTCTTTATCTCTTCTGTCTGTCCTGTCTGCCGCCGCAACTCAGTGACCTGCACCTCCTGAAGGGTGTTGTCTTCGGTTAGTGAAACCAATAACTTCTGATTGGAGCGGGGATTGCGCAGTACACGAGTCTTGGCACGGTAGCCTATCATTGAGAATCTTACCACGACAGAGTCGGCAGAAGTAAGTTCTAAGGAAAACTCCCCCTGCAGATTTGTCATAGTCATTTTGCCTTGTGCAGTACAGCTCACTGTCGCGAACTCGATAGGGGCTTGGTTCTCGTCGGTCACACGACCTTCGAGCTTGAATCCCTGAGCCATTACGGTGCCGGTCAGAGAAAGGAATATGATAAGTAATGATATGATTTTTCCGTTCATGATAACAATATAACGAAGTTAATGTCGTATTATTGCATTATGTATTGTTTTTCGTTGTGCTGATGCAAAAGTGTTTCGTATATGTTGCGGACATTTTTTATTGAAACAAACTTAACATAAATCTATTTCATGTAGAGTAGAATGAAAATTATTATCGTATTTTCCTTTTTCAAAGAAAAAGTTGTATCTTTGCATTTATGATTATAAAGGAAGACTTACGAATCGTTTTCATGGGTACACCGGAGTTTGCTGTTGCAACTCTGCAATGTCTTGTTGAAGGCGGATATAATGTCGTTGCTGTGGTCACTCAGCCTGATAAGCCGGTGGGACGACATGCGGTTCTGACAGCGCCGGCGGTAAAACAATACGCCATGGAGCATAATATCCCGGTGCTTCAGCCTGTGAAGATGAAAGACCCGGAATTCATTGCTGAGCTTGAATCATATAAAGCTGACCTGCAGGTTGTGGTGGCATTCCGTATGCTGCCCGAAGTTGTGTGGGCAATGCCGCGCTTCGGCACATTCAATGTTCATGCCGCTCTGCTGCCGCAGTACCGCGGTGCGGCACCGATAAACTGGGCTATCATAAACGGAGAGACGATGACTGGTGTGACAACTTTCTTCCTCGATCATGACATAGATACGGGGCGTATCATCAAACAGAGGGAATTTCCTATACCTGATGATGCTGACGTGGAGTATGTCTATGACGGTCTGATGAGGCTTGGAGCACAAATAGCAAAGGATACGGTCGATATGGTTCGTGAGCATGACGGTCATGTGCCTTCAATACCACAGGGGGAGAGTGAAAGTCTTAACAATGCTCCAAAGATATTCCGTGAGACGTGTGAGATAGACTGGGCTAAGCCGGCAAAGCAAGTCTACGACTTTGTGCGCGGCTTAAGTCCCGTTCCTGGAGCATGGTCTATGGTAAGACTGTCAGAAAGTGGCGACCCTCAGATGATGAAGATATACAAAACGGCGAAGACAGGCGAGGCGTGCGATGCTGTTCCCGGCACACTCCGTGCAGGGAAGAAGAATCTTTATATTGCTGCCGCCGACTGCTGGCTTGAAATCATTGAGATACAAATGACAGGCAAGAAGCGAATGGCAGCGCGTGATTTTGTGAACGGACTGAAGAAGTGAAAAATCAAATGAAAGATAAAGAACGAAAGGTATGAAAATAGAAAATAATACAGACAGCAAACCATCATATAAGGAAGCAAAGATGGCGGAAGACATACAGAAGGCTGTAGAGGTTATGCGTCGTGGTGGAGTTATTCTTTATCCTACTGACACAGTGTGGGGTATTGGTTGTGATGCCACTAACGCGGAAGCCGTGAAACGAGTGTATGAAATAAAACAAAGAGACGACTCTAAGGCGCTTATCTGCCTGGTTGACAGTGATGTTCGGCTGCAGCGCTATGCCCGTAACGTGCCTGATGTGGCATGGGACCTGCTGACATTGTCGGAGAAACCTACAACAGTTATTCTCGACACTGTAAGTAATCTCGCTGACAATCTGTATGCTGAGGATGGCTCGGTTGGTATACGTATCACAAAGGAGGAATTTTCTCGCCAGCTCTGCTACCGTATGCAGAAGCCAATCGTTTCGACAAGTGCTAATGTCAGTGGTGAAACAACGGCACAGAACTATTGCGATATATCGGAAGAGATAATGAATGCTGTTGACTATGTCTGCAATACACGCCGTCAGGAGCATCTGCCACACACTCCGTCGAGCATCATCAAACTGACTAACGACGGACAAGTGACAGTTATCAGAAAATAATATATGGTGAATAAATAGATAGAACGGAATGAGCAGTTTGAGGAAAACTCCTTTTCAACGTCTCATAGAATGGAGGGTAAAGAATATATCCGACCGCTCCTTTCTGATGATATTATCGCTTTTTATCGGTATATTCGCATCGATGGCTGCGTACATTCTGCATACATTGATACATTTTATACAGCATCTATTGACAAGTGACTTCTATGCCGACCGATACAACTGGTTGTATCTTGTGTTTCCTATGGTCGGAATAGGGCTCACGATTCTATTTGTGAAGTATGTCGTGAAAGACAATATCTCACATGGTATCACACGTGTCCTCTATGCCATATCTTCAAAGCAGTCGCGGATAAAACCGCACAACACATGGACATCGGTAGTGGCGTCAAGCCTTACCATTGGATTCGGAGGCTCTGTTGGAGCTGAGGCGCCTATCGTACTGACGGGTTCAGCCATAGGAAGTCGTCTCGGACAGTTGTTTAATCTCGACAGAAAGATGATGATGGTGCTTGTTGGATGTGGCGCGTCGGCGGCTATAGCTGGCATCTTCAAGGCTCCGATAGCAGGCTTGGTGTTTACGCTCGAAGTGCTGATGATCGACTTGTCTATGGCGTCATTGATGCCGATACTCATTTCGTCAGTGTCAGCAACATGCCTGTCGTATATTCTTGTAGGCAATAACAACCTCTTCACATATCATCCGGACAGTGTATGGAAAGTGGAACTGGTGTCAGCAAACGTACTCCTTGGTGTGTTCTGTGGACTGGTGAGCTTGTATTTCATCCGCTCAATGTCATTGTTTGAAGGTATGTATGGTCGAATGAAGAACTATCGTTACGGCAAGCTCTTGACCGGTGGTGTGATTCTGAGCATGCTCATCTTTATTTTTCCATCGCTCTATGGTGAGGGATATTCGGCTATAGATACACTATTAAACGGCACAACGGAAGTAGACTGGGCTGGAGTTATGGACGGCTCTCTGTTCTCGGGTAACTCCTCAATGCTTCTTGTATATGTGGCGCTTGTTATCGTCTTCAAGACAATGGCGACAGCGTCGACCAATGGAGCCGGCGGCTGTGGTGGAACATTCGCGCCTTCTCTTTTCGTAGGAGGCTTCGCAGGATTTCTTTTCTCTCATTTCTGGAACATCCACAATATAGGCATTCATGTTCACGAAAAGAATTTCACCATGCTTGGTATGGCAGGAGTGATGTCGGGAGTGATGCACGCACCACTGACAGGAGTATTCCTTATAGCCGAACTTACAGGAGGCTATTCTATGTTCATGCCGCTGATGATTGTCAGCGTGTCGTCGGTTATGACAATAAGTCTCTTTGAGCGCCACAGCATATATGCCATGCGTCTGGCACGCGAAGGCAAGCTCCTCACTCATCATACAGACCGTTCAGTGCTCACTCTGATGAATCTCGAGAGTGTCGTCGAGCATGAATATACCCCGGTGGCGCCAGATATGCTTTTAGGAAAATTAGTCGGTAAGATCACCACTTCGAAGTCAAGCTTCATTCCTGTGCTCGATAATGGAGGCATACTGCTTGGCGAGATAGATGTGACGAAGATACGATACATCATGTTCCGCACGGAATTGTATCACAGGATGACCGTGTCGCAGATAATGACACCGGTGTCAGCCCGGGTAGGAGTGAGCGATCCTATGGTGGATGTGATGAGGACGTTTGAAACAGCCGGCGTGAACTATCTGCCTGTGGTAGACACGGAGAACAGGCTTAAAGGCTATATATCACGCACACGTGTATACTCTTTATACAGGAAGATGGTGGCTGACTTCTCTACAGAATAAAAAATTTAGAATAAAGTTATGAACAACAAAGAAATTCCCGTTTTGCTTCTCACCGGTTATCTCGGTAGTGGTAAGACAACACTTTTGAACCGTATTCTCGCTAATGAGAAAGGATATAAGTTTGCCGTTGTAGTTAATGACATTGGCGAAGTGAACATTGATGCTGACCTTATCCAGCAGGGTGGCATCGTCGATCAGCAGGACGACTCACTGGTGGCATTGCAGAACGGTTGCATCTGCTGCACGCTCAAGATGGACCTCGTGAAGCAGTTGACCGACATTGTGGCAATGAACCGCTTCGACTATATCGTTATAGAGGCAAGTGGCGTATGTGAACCGCTGCCTATAGCACAGACGATATGTTCAATCCCGCAAATGGGACCGGAATATCTTAAGCATGACCTGCCGCGACTTGACTGCGTAGCTACCGTTGTTGATGCTCTGCGTCTGCGCGACGAATTTAGTAGTGGCGACGCCCTTGTGAAGGATAATCTTGATGAGGAGGACATAGAGAATCTGATTATCCAGCAGATAGAGTTCTGTAATATCATACTGCTAAACAAGGCTGCCGAAGTTACACCTTCCGAATTGGGACGTATAAGGACTATCCTGCGTGCTATACAGCCAAAGGCAGAGATAATAGAGTGCAACTACGGAGATGTAGATCTTGATAAACTTGTTGGCACGGGTATGTTCAATTTCAATGAGGTTGCAGCTTCTGCAGCATGGATTCAGGAAATAGAAGGACATCACGATGAAGAGCACGACGATGATGATCATCACGAAGAGCATCATCACGATCACCACCATGAGCATGAACATGACCATGAGCACGGTCATCATCACCACCACCATCATCACGGCGAGGGTGAAGCAGAGGAGTATGGTATAGGTACTTTCGTATATTACAATCGTCGTCCTATGGACCTTGGACGCTTTGATGACTTTGTTGCGCGCTTATGGCCGAAGAACATTATTCGTGCCAAAGGATTGTGTTATTTTGAAGAGGATTCACATATCTGTTATCTCTTTGAGCAGGCTGGTAAGCAGTTCTCATTGAAGAACTGCGGTCAGTGGTATGCCACAATGCCAAAGGACGAACTGGACGACCTCCTTAAAAGCAATCAGAAGGTGCGTGAGGAGTGGGACGAGACCTATGGCGACCGTATGCAGAAACTTGTATTCATTGGTCAGGAACTTGATAAGAAGGCTATCACCGCCGCTCTCGATGCGTGTCTGGTGGACTAAATTATGTAATAAAAAATCGCATGCGGCGGCAGTTGTTTTTATTGATTATTCTGTCAGTCGTTTCAAGAACTGCCGAAACTAATTTCAAGAACCGTCGTTTCTTGGCTCTAAAAGCGCCGTTTCTTGCGTCTAAAACCGCCCTTTCTTGAACCAAGAAACGGCGGTTTTATAAATACGTTGAGAATCAGATGTTTATGAACTCTGTTTTTTCTGTTTTTGCATATCTCCGTCATCTGTTCTTGAAGCCGATGATAGGCATGGATATAAAAAGAAGTGTAAAGGAAAATGATTGTATAAACTCATGTTAGTGCTCAGCTGTTGGCAGGCGCATTAGAAACGTAAAGTTATCAAACTAATAATCCCCGGCATCACTGCTGGGGATTATTAGTACACCGTCAGAGGCTCGAACTCTGGACACCCTGATTAAGAGTCAGGTGCTCTACCAACTGAGCTAACGGTGCAACTTATATCGGTATGTTTCCGAATTGCGGGTGCAAAGGTATGGCTTTTTTTTTAATCTGCCAAATGTTTGAAGCGGTTTTTTCGCCTTTTGAATAAAAAGAATTTGTTTTTCTTCTTTCCGATAGCTTTTCGTTCTTATTATTTCCAACGTTCCATTTTTTTTTGTATCTTTGTTGCTCTCATTTAATGGAAATGTATGCCAGCAGAAAAAACAAACAATAATAATCGTAGCCGTCGACAGCAGGCTCCCATTGATAATACCTACGGTCATCTTCAGCCACAGGCTGTGGATCTGGAGCGTGTTGTGCTCGGAGCGTTGATGATCGACAGTGATGCGTTCTCGGTGGTGAGTGAGATCCTCCACCCGGAGACGTTCTATGAGCCTAAACACCAGGCGATATACGAAGCAGTGCGTCAGTTGAACATCGATCAGCGACCGGTTGATATATTGACCGTCACGGAGGAATTGCGGCGTATGGGCAAGATTACTCTTGTCGGAGGACCGGAATATATCGTTGAACTCAGTTCGCGTGTTGTTTCTTCTGCTCATATAGAGTATCACGCCAAGATTCTTGCAAAGAAATATATGGCTCGCCAGCTTATATCCTTTGCGAGTGACGTGGAGACGAAAGCGTTCGACGAGACAACAGATGTTGATGTGCTGATGCAAGAGACAGAGGGAAGTCTTTTCTCTTTGTCGCAGAAAAACCTCAAACAGGATTATACTGCTATTGCTCCGGTTCTTAGCCAGGCTATAGAAATACTTCAGAAATCATCGGAGAACACCGGTGGTATAACAGGTATTCCGACAGGGTATACCCGATTGGATGAACTGACGTCAGGTTGGCAGAAGTCTGACCTTATAATCCTTGCAGGTCGTCCGGCGATGGGCAAGACCTCGTTTGCACTGTCGCTGGCAAAGAATATTGCTGTCGACTATAACATTCCTATTGCGTTCTTCTCACTTGAAATGAACAACGTGCAGCTTGCCAACCGTCTGATGTCGAATGTGTTCGAGATTGCCGGTTCGAAGATTCTTAACGGTCAGCTCGATAATGACGAATGGCAACGGCTGGACAAGAATATCGACCGACTGTCGCATGCACCTATTTATATAGACGATACTCCCGGACTTAGTGTGTTTGAACTTCGTACTAAAGCGCGGCGACTGTGTCGTGAGAAAGGTGTGAAGGTCATCATGATCGACTACCTGCAGTTGATGAACGCCAATGGAATGAAGTTTGGCAACCGTCAGGAAGAGGTATCAACTATTTCCCGTTCTCTCAAGGGATTAGCTAAGGAGTTGGATATTCCGATTATAGCCCTTTCACAGCTTAACCGTGGAGTAGAGGGGCGAGAAGGTAATGAGGGAAAGCGCCCGCAACTCTCTGACCTCCGTGAATCGGGAGCCATTGAGCAGGATGCCGATATGGTGTTGTTCGTACACCGTCCGGAATACTATCGTATATATCAAGATGAACAGGGGCGCGACCTGCGTGGCATGGCAGAGATTATTATTGCAAAACATCGTAAGGGCGCTACTGACATCGTAGTACTGAAATTCCTTGGTCAGTTCACACGATTTGATAATCCTTCTGCCGGCTATAGCGCTAACGATACACCTATGGATGGTGGCGAGATAATCTCGTCGAAATTTGATTCAATGAGCGAGGCATTCGATACATTACCGCCTCCGGGCGATATGCCATTCTAATGAAAACACAATATAGGGATGCCACAATGACATCCCTATATTGTGTTAATGCTGTGAAGAATGCTGTTTAGAACTTTGCCATTTTTATAGCGTCAATGGCACTCTCGCAGCCTTTGTTGCCTTTCTCTCCTCCACAACGCTGTCGCGCCTGTGCAATGTTCTCAGTCGTCAGCAGACCGTATATAACAGGCACCTCGCTCTTTGTGTTGAGTTGTTGTATACCGTTGTTTATGGCTTGGCTCAGGAACTGAAAGTGTGGTGTTTCGCCTTTTATGATACATCCAAGTACGATGACTGCATCATAATAACCTCGAAGCGTCATCTGATGTGCACCGTAAACAAGTTCAGAGCAACCAGGAACAGTCTTTACATGTATATTTTCTATGATAGCACCTTTTTCCAAAAGTGTACCTACAGCGCCGTTAAGTAGAGCGTTGGCTATCTCCGGGTTCTTTTCAGCAATGACAATGCCGAAGCACATGTCGCCTGCATCGGGTACTTTCTTCGATATATAATCTGAGAGGTCGGGCATTGGGTCAGCCATAATTACTCTGTAAGTCGCTCAATATACTTGTCAATCTCCTTATTTTGAACCTGCTGTGAGTTGACATACTTTGTCTTGACTTCCTGATAGAGCTTCAGAGCTTCTTCATTCTTATTCTGACTTTCGAGAAGCTGAGCAGCCTGCATGAGGAATATAGCTGAAATGCTGTTGTTAGCCTTGTTTGAAGACTTTGAGTCAGCCATTGAAGCTGCTTTCTTGAGTGAAGACACTGCCTTGTCGATATTGCCTGTATGAGCGTATGCATTGCCAAGTGCAGCCATAGCTGTAGGGCTTACCATGGCGTCATTGCCAGCAGAATACTTGTCAAGCGACTTTACTGCATCCTCCCACTTGTTCTGGTTTGCATAGCAAAGACCAAGGTAGAGATTTGCGAGATTCTCGGCGTCAGTACCTCCAAAGTCACTTATGACCTTCTGAAACTCGGGAGCTGCCTTGTCATACTGCTCGTTATTGAAAAGTTCCTGCGCCTTAGCCAATGCTGTGCTTGCTTTAGCCTCGCGTGGACTTGCTACGTAAGTATGGTAAGCGAAAAAGCCTACGATGATTACTACGAGTGCGCATACGGCACCAATGATTGTCTTCTTGTTCTTGTCGAAGAATGCTTCTGACTTGTTAAGAGCTGAAGTTACTTCCTCTGGAGCTCCCTGTACATTTTTTTTTGCCATTGTTTATCTTTAATCTTATTTATTGTTCGGAATTATAACCTGCTTTGTATGGTTACACACAAAATGCTCTGCAAAAATAGTCAATTTCCCTCATATATTGAAATATATTTCCCACTTTTTTCTTTTTTCTTTAGCAAAAGGTGTAACTTTGCCGTAAAGTTAGGGTGACAAGATAATGATTTTAGATCACATTTCCATTATAAACTACAAAAATATCCGTCAGGCGAGCCTTTCTCTCTCACCGAAAATCAACTGCTTTATTGGGCATAATGGTGAGGGAAAAACTAATTTCCTTGATGCTGTGTATTATCTCTCTTTCTGCCGGAGTAGCAACAATCCGGTTGACTCACAGATAATATCCCACGGTGAGGATTTCATGATGCTCGAAGGCTATTATCATCATGATGATGAAACCCCGGAGCAGATTACGTGTGGACTGAAACGTGGTCAGAAGAAAATTGTGAAGCGTAACAAGAAAGCCTATAAGCGGCTCTCTGAGCATATCGGTTTGATTCCGTTGGTCCTTGTTACTCCGCAGGATGCTAATCTTATAGAAGGAGGAAGTGATGTCCGCAGGCATTTTATGGATATGGTCATTTCGCAGTATGATCATACGTATATTGAAACATGGTCAAACTATAATAAGGCGCTGCAACAGCGTAATGCATTATTGAAACTTGACGCAGAGCCAGATGCTGCTCTTGTTGATATTTGGGAACATGAAATGGCGAAGAATGGTGAGGTTCTGTTTCAGAAACGCAGTGCTTTTATTGAGGAGTTCATTCCTTATTTCCAGCGGATATATCAAACAATATCGGGAGGTTCAGAGACAGTTTCCCTGCGTTATATTTCCCATTGTCAGCGTGGAGCATTACTTGATGTGATACAACGCGACAGGCACCGCGACCGTGCAGTGGGATACTCTCTGCATGGAGTGCATAGAGATGACATAGAAATGCTTCTTGACGGTTATAACATGAAGCATGAAGGCAGCCAGGGGCAGAATAAGACACTTGTTCTTTCTCTGAAAATGGCGCAGTTTGAGTTTCTGCGTCGCACTATATCGCAGACGACGCCGCTTCTTCTTCTCGACGATATCTTCGACAAGCTTGATGCCCGACGTGTGGAGCAGATAGTAAAACTTGTATCGGGCGATGAATATGGTCAGATTTTTATAACAGATACCAATCGCGACCATCTCGACAATATATTGTTGACATGCGACTTGGGCTATAAGCTCTTCTACGTTGAGGACGGTAATATAAAGGAAAAAGACGAGGATTAAGCCTCGTCTTTTTTCAGTATATCTTTATCTCGGAGATTACAAATGCCCCTACTTTCTGGTTAAGTAGTACCTGAAGTTCAGTTCTTCGCATCATCAGGTCAGCTTTCAATGAAGGATTAATTATCTTTACGAACAAAGTCTGATTGCGTATGAACTTCTCTGTAGTATAACGTGCTGCCATTGGTCCTGCCACTTGGTCCCACAAGTCAATGACCCGTTTCTCGTTGAGAGGCGTCTCTAAACCGTCTTTGCGCATCACTTCGCGAAGAATCTGGCTTAACGGCAATACTTTTTTTCTAAACATAATCCATTATTATATCGTGTTCCTCTGATGGAACGTGTCCTACAATCTGATATGGCAGATATACTGCAATCTTCATTGTTGCTGCCGGCAGAGTTGAAAGAAACCTATCGTAATATCCTTTGCCACGTCCAAGGCGATGACCTGTTCTGTCGAATGCCATTCCAGGAACGAGCACAACATCTATGCAGGAGGTGTCTTTGAAGTGCTCTGTGTCGGGCACTTTTGTACCAAGTGTGCCGGATAACATTTCCGCATCAGGATTAAAGAGGCGTATAGCGAGGCTGTTGCTGTCGAGAACTTCCGGCAATAGAATCCTTTTCCCCTCATTGTATAATCAATGTAGCAAAGGACGTATGTCTGCCTCGTCGGGTAGGGGATAGAAAGCCATTATGGTATTTGCCTTAATGACCGCCTCCATTTCATGAAGTCGGGCGCATACCTCTTCCGACCAGCGACTTCTGTCTTCCGGCGATGAAAGTTTATATCTTTTACGTATCTCTTTTTGTAACTCAGCTTTGTCCATGGCAGATATATGATTATTTTTTATCTCTGTCCTCTTTATGATTGCTAAGGTCTGGGCTTTTAGGAAAAGCCGCGTCCTTATCAAACACCATTAGAGCCTGTTTAATTACCTCGTCGTCCATATTGAGATAGTGAGCCCATGCGTCGTCGTTGAGCATATTATATACGATGCGACTTGTCACATAGCGATTAAGCAGCTTATATGATTTCTCTATCATAAGGTTTCTGCGTCGTAGTCCGCGAGTGTCGGCATAAGTAGCAAACTTATCTACGAGGTTTTGTTTCTTCAAGTAGGCAAGTAGGCTTGTCAGCGTGTTGTATTCATTGAGTTTCTGTCTGTTGTCGTCAGTATAGCTGAATGCAAACTGCAGAATCAGACCACTTATTGCCGCTTTCTTGTAATATGATGTAATGTCAGTGGTGTCTTCTGCGACGAATATGTCAGGTGTGATGCCTCCACCACCATACACTACACGTCCTATGCTTGTATGATAGGCTTTTCCTGTGTGCTTTATACTGTCTTGTGAGAAGAACTCACCGTTCTCATAACGGTTTGTAATGTCATGCTCGTAGTCAAGGCTGTTGCCTGCCGTATATGGTTTCTGGATGCAACGACCTGACGGAGTGTAGTAACGTGCTATTGTAAGACGCACTATGCTATTGTCGGAGAATCCTATCTCCTTTTGCACCAGACCCTTACCAAACGACCTGCGACCGATTATTGTCGCGCGGTCATTATCTTGCAATGCACCGGCTAAAATTTCTGATGCAGAGGCGCTCGACTCGTTAATGAGCACAACGAGTGGTATGCGCTGATAGCTGCCATGACCGTCGGAGCGAAACTCCTGTCGTTTGAGACGACGTCCCTCCTGATAAACGATAAGCCTGTTTTTAGGAAGAAACTCATTGGCTATCTGCACTGCAGCCTGAAGGTATCCACCACCGTTGTCGCGCAGATCGATAATAATATTCTTGCAGTTTTGCTGTGATAATGTTGCCAAGGCAATGAGAAGTTCTGCGTATGTGGTGTCGCCGAAGTTTTTTATACGAATATAGCCTGACTTGTCGTCGAGCATATGAGTGGCAGTGATGCTCTTCTGTGGTATTTCTCCGCGTGTAATGACAAACTCCTTGATGTTCTTCTCGCCGTAACGCTTTATTCCTACCTTCACTTTTGTGTCCTTTTCGCCTTTTAATAGCTTCATTGCCATGCGGTTTGCCTCTTCTGGTGCTTTACCTTTTGCAGTGAAAGGTTTGCCGTCGATTGTGACAATCTTGTCTCCAGCTATGACTCCGGCACGCTCGGCAGGTCCGTTATTAATGACATTCTGCACATGAATGGTGTCCTGTCGAATGGTGAACTCCACGCCGATGCCTGAGAAGGAGCCTTTCAGTTCATCGCCTACAACCTGAATCATGCTTGCAGGAATATATGCCGAATGAGGGTCGAGTTCAGAGAGTAGCTGTGGTATGGCGCCCTCGGCTATGGAGTCGATGTCCACCTCGTCAACATACTGGTCTTTTATTATATGCAACAAACTCGACAGTTTATTACTGCCGCTGCTGATGATGTTCAACTTGTTTCCACCGAAATGATTTGCATAGAATGTGCCGATGAATATGCCGGCAACCATACATACTGCCATAATAAGTGGAGTAAATCTGTTATTTTTCATCTCCGGAATTATTCTTTTTCGTTTATTTCTTTATATACAACTTCTATACCTGCTCTTTTCAGAAGGTCTATGCCGTCATTAAGCCGATACTGCTCACCGTATACGACACGCCGTATTCCTGATTGGATAATCAGTTTCGCACATTCAATGCAAGGCGAGGCAGTCACATAAAGAGTAGCACCATCAGAATTGTTCGACGACCGTGCCAACTTTGTTATGGCGTTGGCTTCAGCATGTAGCACGTATGGCTTGGTGACTTTGTTATCGTCTTCACAAACATTCTCAAATCCGCTTGGCGTGCCGTTGTAACCATCGCTTATTATCATCTTCTCCTTTACAACAAGACAGCCTACCTGGCGTCTGATGCAATAACTGTTCTCTGCCCATATCCGAGCCATGCGAAGGTATCTGTAATCGAGGTTGTCTTGTTTATTGTTCATCGTATTCCGTTTCTTTCGAGCAGTGCGTCGATTGTAGGTTCTGCACCTTTGAAGTTCTTATATAATGTCATAGGATGGTCTGTGCCTCCTTTGGAAAGTATGCAGTCGCGGAAGCGTTGTGCAGTATCAGGATTGAATATACCCTCACGCTTGAATACCGCAAAGGCATCGGCATCAAGTACCTCTGCCCATTTGTAGCTGTAGTATCCTGCTGCGTATCCGCCAGCCATGATATGCGAGAACTGCACTGTCATGCAGGTGTCCTCAAGTTGTTTTCCTAATATTGCTTTCTCCCATGCATTCTTTTCGAAAGGTATGATGTCGTCTTCAAAGGCTGTCTCCTTTGTGTAGTAAGCCATGTCGAGCAATCCAAAGCTTACCTGACGGAGACACGCTGTCGCTACCATGAAGTTTCGGCTGTTGACGATGCGCTCTATGAGTTCGTCGGGCATTGGTTCACCTGTTTTATAGTGAAAGGCGAAGGTATTTAGAAATTCTTTCTCTATTGAGTAGTTCTCCATAAACTGACTTGGCAACTCTACAAAGTCCCACCAAACGTTCGTTCCCGACATCGAAGCAAATCTTGTGTTGGCGAACATTCCGTGCAGCGAATGTCCAAACTCATGGAGGAAAGTTTCAACCTCTCCAAGAGTAAGCAGTGCGGGCTTTTCCTCTGTAGGCTTTGTGAAATTCATCACTACACTGACATGAGGTCGTATGTTGTTGCCCTTTCGGTCAATCCATTGTCCCTGAAACTCTGTCATCCATGCTCCGCCTTGCTTGCCCTTGCGAGGGAAAAAGTCTGCGTAGAACACTGCCAGATACTCACCATTTTTGTCGAACACTTCGTATGCTTTCACATCAGGGTGATATACCGGTATCTCCGCATTTTCCTTGAATGTGATTCCATAGAGAGTCGTTGCAAGTCCAAACACTCCGTCAATGACTTTGTCGAGCTGGAAGTATGGTCGCAGCATCTCTGCGTCGAGGTTATAACACTCCATCTTCAGCTTGTGACTGTAGAACGACATGTCCCACGGCATCATCTCAAAGTCGTCGCCTTCCATTTTCCGTGCTATCGTCTTCAGTTCCTCCTGTTCTTTCTCTGCCGTAGGCTTGTAGGCGTCTACAAGGCGGTCGAGCAGGTCGTAGACATTCGTTGCATTCGTTGCCATGCGCTCCTCAAGCACATAATCCGCATAGGTCTTATATCCGAGCAACTGTGCTATCTCGCGGCGAAGGTTTACGAGGCGTTTGCAAATATCAATATTGTTTTCCGAGTTGTCTTTTGTACACAGTGTGTTGTATGCCATATACATCTTTTTCCTCAGTTCACGCTTCGTGGAGTAGGTGAGGAAAGCCGAATATGAAGGGAAATCGAGGGTGAACACATAGCCGTCCTTCTCTCTCTGCTTAGCCTCCATACGTGCGGCATCGCGGGCAGTGTCAGGCAGTCCGTCAAGTTGTTCTTCGTCGGTGATGTGCATCTCGAATGCCTTTCGCTCCTTAAGCAGGTTCTGCGAGAACTGCAGTGTCAGCAGTCCCACTTCTTCAGTGAGCTTGCGCAATTTCTCTTTATCTTCCTCGTTGAGCAAAGCACCTGAACGTACGAAACCTTTATAGGCATTTTCAAGCAATCGCGTTTCCTCGGGTGTGAGTTCACGATGTTTCTCGTATACGTATTTTATTCTACGGAACAGTTCCGGATTCATCGACACATCATTGGCGTGTTTCGTGAGTATAGGACTCATCTTCTGCGCCAAAGCTTCCATTTCGTCGTTTGTCTCACAACTCATCATGCACGCCATAACCTGCGATGCACGGTCCAGCAAGTCGTAGTAATGCTCGCCTTTCGTCTCGTCCTTGAATATTAAGGTATTGTCAAACGTAGGCTCGTCGGGATTGCCGGTTATGAGTTGTATCTCCTCGTCGTCGCGGCGTATGCCCTCCATTAATGCTTCCTCGTAGTCCTCAAGGCGTATCTTATGGAAAGGAATGGTGTTGTGCGGTGTTCCGTATTCCTCGAAAAAGGGGTTTATTCTTTTGTTATTTGTGTTCATTGATTCTTGGATATTCATTCTGCAAAAATAATACTTTTTCCACTTAAAAGCCCACTGCTATTCTCCTTTTTATATAATAAGTCCTGCGATTTAACATTTTTTCTCTTTGTGATAAATAAAAGAAAATTAACAAAAAGGCTGTTCTGACCACAAATACAGTCGATATTCGCCGACGTATTGTCCTTTGGTTGACAAAAACGCTTGTTTTTAGTATTATGTGAAAGATGCTGATAATCAGAGTAGTAGTAGTTTTTGATACCAACAAAAATACGAATCAGTTTCAAGAACCGCCGTTTCTTGGGTCTAATTCCTACGTTTCTTGAGTCTAAAACTGTCGCTTTCACACGCTAAAATCAGCGCTTCTTGAGAGAAAAAGCACGGAATGAAGCTGTTTTCTTCCCTTGTCGGTTCGCGAAGATGAGGCGTTATGCTATGCAGACTTGACAAATCTTTGTCTTTGGTTTTCTCGTTTGCTGAAAATCGCGAAGATGAATTTTCTTTACGAAATGTCAAGTTCGAGGATGAGATGTCTGTAATGTTGTCTTTGATAATCAAGCTTTGTCGTTCGCTGTAGTGTGGCAAGGCTAACGACATTTGTAGGGACATTAACAGAGGTTTGTCAATGCGGAACGTGATAAATCACGCCCCTACGCCGGCACCTTGCCATTGATTGTTCGTTTTTCGTGTAATCTGTCAGGTGCGGAGACAAAAAGAGCGGATGCTCTTTCTGTTCGTCAAAACACCAATGCTGCACCAGAAGGGTAAAAATCTTAGGAAGGCATCCACCATATCTTCAACAGCAGCAAAGCTGCAATATGGACTAAAAATTATCTCATAGAAATCCAATAAAGTCGGGATTTGAATCTTTTCTCGCCCTTCGTTGATGTTTAACCGCATCGGTTATTTTGACAATTGCAAAGATAGTAACTTTTTTGTAACTGCCAAGAAAAGCGTAATTATTTTTGCGTGTGGGCAAGAAAAAGGCGAACTAAAAAGTCCGCCTTTACCTTATTTATTTTTCATCATACGTTTTAATTACCTCACACAATTCTTTTTCAAAGTTGAAAATATCGTTAAGGTCTGTGATTTCGTGTTTAGTTTCTTTCTTGTCCTGATCAAAAGTTGAAATGTATTTCTTTGTTTTCCCGTTAAAATACATACGGCATATCGGCTTGCGGTTATTATCATCGAGCAGTATGGCGAAATAAGAGAGGGCGTCTCGATAAACGACGCGAGAGACATCAACGGATTTGCGAACCACAGCTTTCACGATGTTGAAGCCATCAAGCTCTTCCTGTGTGGTAACGATGCCGTCTTCATCGGCACCCAAAGTTTCCACTGATCCGATATCAACTCCAAACGGAGAGACTTCTGCTGCTTCACGTTGCTCCTCAGAACTGAGAGCCGTCTTCAACCTTTTGGAGATAAGCTCATTGATGTAGCTACTAATGGCTCTCTTGACAAGTTCGGAGAACTGCTCCTGCACCTTGGATGTGATGATACCGTCGTAGACTTTCTTCGTGAAATATTTCACGATTTCGGGCGTGGGATTAACAATTTCCTCTGCAAAGATCTTCTTCAACTCATTGGAATATTTGAGTTCGCTGGCGGAGTTGAGGATATTTTCGATGTCAAAATATGACTTATGGAACTTTTTCAGTTCCTCGAGCTGGTAGTCCTTGACATCTGTGATGTCGACTTCAAGAAATGGCTTATCGTCCATGATGTTCTGGTCTTCAAGATCGGTATAGAAAAGATACCGAATGCCATTTGTGAGAACCCCAAACTTAGCCTTTGATGCCACGAAATATTTCTTGAGCTGCGTGTTGTGCAGTGACAAATCCTGCTGCCAGTGCTTACACTCTATGAGGATGATGGGAGAACCATCCTTCATAATAGCATAGTCGATCTTCTCTCCCTTCTTCTTTACTAAGTCGCAATCCATTTCGGGGATGACTTCCAGTGGGTTGAACACATCATACCCTAAAGCATTTATAAAAGGCATGATAAAAGCATTTTTAGTGGCTTCTTCGGTGAGAATGCCATCTTTCAATTGCGCTACTTTGTCCGCAAGCTGTTTAATAGAATCTTTAAAGTCCATATTTTTTACAGATTTAGGTTTTTGCAAAGGTACTAAATTTATTTTAAACAGCGTAATAAAATGTAGGCGACGTTGTCTTCTATGGAAAATATTCAGGTGCTTAAAGAGTCAACCAGCAAGTGCAAAATTACAAAACTTGTTTGAAGAACTTACACTTTGGTGTAGAAAAGTTTAATTTTTCCCTCGGTCTTTCGTTCAATTTCTTTTGTATTGACATAATTCTCTTGTCCGTATAGTTGTCAAACGAATCCTTTTTAGGGATATATTGTCTGATTAACTTGTTTGCATTCTCAACAGCTCCCTTTTGCCATGAACAATACGGATCAGCGAAATACACGGGTACACCTAAGTATTTCGTGATGTCCTTATGTGCCGCAAATTCAGGTCCGTTATCAGTGGTAATTGTCTTGAGTTTGTCCTTGTATGGCAGCAGCAGTTTCCTAACCACCTTTGCCAGAGGCTTTGACTGCTTTCCAAATGGAAGTTTCTGCATAAACAGCATATTGGTGGATTTCTCCACCAGTGTGAGTATGGCGTTCTGGGCAGGGTCGACGATCAAGTCCATCTCAAAATCTCCGAATCGCTTCCCGTCAACTTCCTTACTTCTTTCATGGATACTTAACCTGTCTTTGATTGGAAGATGTCTACCTTTGGGACGATGCCTGTATTTCATCTTATGCCTTGTGTGCTCAGCAAGTTTCCCTGTTGAGTCATTGTGGATGATGTTATAAATGGACTGGTGGGACACCTTTATCCTCTCATTCATGCGCAGATACCCTGATATTTGTCTTGGAGACCAATGCTCGTTGGTAATATATTCTTTAATTCTCCAAACTAATTCGTCGGAGAGTTTGGCGTTAGTTAACGTTCTCTTTCTGCGCTGCATAGCCATATCGTGCGCCTTCATCCAGATATACTTTCCTCATGGCGTGCTATTGCGTTTGATTTCACGTGACAGTGTTGACTGACTAATACCGACGATGTCGGAAATTTCTTTTCTCGCTGTTTTCTTTTGAAGTAAGGCAAAAATTTGCGACCTTTGCTCCGAGATTAATTGATGATACATTTGCA
>ENA-OWND01000596-OWND01000596.1-metagenome-genome-assembly--contig:-NODE-596-length-25009-cov-7.309049_pt1 | contig 25009 bp, 20 predicted proteins | sample MGYA00245342_ERZ651119 | MGnify/ENA primary metagenome ERZ651119 (study PRJEB26857, sample SAMEA4031756) | metagenome | biome: human; feature: oral; material: saliva | place: Philippines | collected 2014... | reverse complement strand
CGCCCGCACTGTCTCCTTAAACGCATCGAGGACAGCATTGACCTCGTTGCGCATACGTCCTTCACTGTCCGTTACGGCAAATGTCACACCTGCTATTTGCCCATCAATGCCCGGATTACTAGCACGTATAGTAATTGCCGGCTTATTGTCCGGCGTAAAGACATCTCGCCCATACGCATCGACACCGACCAACTCATTCTCGCTGTAGATGGATGCATCCGTGCTCGTAATAATGGAAATTGCTGCAACAAGATTTCTTGTTCCGATGGGAGTAAGCGATCCCGTATAGGTTACTCCATTCCGCGTCCATGATGCAGTGATTGTATCCGATGAATGAATACCTACGTCGTTGCCATCTCGTCGCTTTAAGTTCACCAATCGTGTCAGTCCAGATGTATCCGTCGCGAGACTCATATTGGTAAAGCTGGTATACGTCCCCTTATGATCCGGCGCATCACCAACAACAAGCCCATTCTGCGACCCATCAATCAGATACTTACCGTTATACGTCGTCAGGGCGTTCTCGTCGATCTGGTCGATCATCTTCTCGACCTCGATCTGGATGAGGCGGCGGTCGCCATCCGTGTTCGTATCGTTGGCGGCGTTGATCGCCTTTTCCTTCAGTGTCTTGAGAACCTCGATGGTGGACTGCACAGCGCCCTCTGCTGTACGCAGAAGTGCTGCACCGTTCTTTGTATTCTTATCATCCTGATCGAGGGAGCGCACCTGGACGCGCATCCGCTCGGAGATCGCCATCCCCGAGGCGTCGTCGCCGGCACTGTTGATCTTCATGCCCGAAGAGACCTTTTGCAGGCTCTGTGACAGCGCGCTCTGATTCTTGTTCAACGTGTTGAGCGTATTCACCGCCGACATATTGTTTTTGACCACCATCGCCATAAAGACTGCCTCCCTGACTGTTATCTATGGTTCGTCCATGCCATTCTATGATTGCGTAAATAGACGGAATCCGCCGTCCTAATATTTTTATCGACGAAAGGAAGGGACAACTTAACCGTCTTTACATGGTTTTTTCAGAGATTTACGCAACAGACTATCGAGATGTAAAATATACTGTTGCCCCCCAAAAAATGATTTGTTAAAATAGATACATCGGAGGTGAGCCTCATGCCAGAAATTACAAGATTTTACGGTATCGCGATTAAAATCTTCTTTTGAAGTAATTGTGTCATGGGAAGGAGCGCGCCCGATGTTCTCGATTAAGGTCATACGCGTGACCCCTTTAGACAATCTTCGCTTATTGATTCTCTTTGAAAATGGCGTTCAAAAAATATTTGATGTGAATGAACTTATAAAGGAAGTCCCTGCATTCGAGCTTTTGCGTGATCCTGCACTCTTTCAGCAAGTCAAAGTTGAACCTGGTGGCTACGGCATCTCGTGGACAGACGAGCTCGACTGTTCTGAGTGCGAGCTATGGGAAAAGGGGCACTCCATAACAGAGGCACGGAGGGCATCATAATGGTGGCATCGCTCGATGAAGGTACAATATACCTTCATCGAGCGATTTTTTGTTATAACATAAGCATCAAAAAAGGAGTCCCTTGCGGGACTCCCAATATTTTTGATAAAAGAGCTTAGCCGAGGATCACGAGCGAGTCGCGTACCTTGACGGACTGGCCTGCCGTGACGTTGATCGCCTTGACCGTGCCGTCTGCATCCGCAGCGATCTCGTTCTGCATCTTCATCGCCTCAAGGATGAGGAGCGTGTCGCCTGCCTTGACCGGCTGACCGACCGAGACTTTGACCTCAACAATCTTGCCCGGCATCGGTGCATCCACCGAGCGCTCACCGGCGGCAGCAGCCTTCGGTGCAGCAGCGGGAGCAGCCGGAGCAGCAGCCTTCGGCGCAGCTGCCGGAGCGGCGGCCTTCGGTGCAGCAGGGGCAGCAGCAGCTGCTGCGCGTACTTCCTCAACCTCGACTTCGTAAGCAGTGCCGTTGACCGTGATGTTGAACTTTTTCATGTGTGATTCCTCCAACATTAAAATTGATGACAGATTGTATCTCGCAGGACGCTCAGCGTCTGCTGCGGTTGGCAAGCGTCCAGACCTCGGCGGGTTTGACGCTTACAGCAACGACTTTGTTGCCCGTCGTCGCCTGGACGGCGGCGGTGATGGCGGCGATGACCTCGGGCGCCACGTTGTTTGCAGCCATTCTATCCCTCCTGCTGAATCAAAGCGGAATGTTCCCGTGCTTCTTCGCGGGGTTCTCCTCACGCTTGCTCGAAAGTGCGTTGAGTGCCGTGATGATGTAGGGGCGCGTCTCACTCGGCGTGATGACCATGTCGATGTAGCCGCGCTCTGCCGCCTTGTACGGGGTTGCGAACTCCTCGATGTACTCTGCCGTGCGCGCGTCCTTGTCGGGATCCTTGCGGAAGATGATGTTTGCCGCGCCTGCAGGTCCCATGACGGCGATCTCAGAGGTCGGCCATGCCATGACCTGATCGGCACCCAGCTCACGGTTGCACATGGCGATGTAGGAACCGCCGTATGCCTTGCGCGTGATGACCGTGATCTTGGGCACGGTTGCTTCGCTGTATGCGTAGAGCATCTTCGCGCCGTGGCGGATGATGCCGCTGTACTCCTGATCGACGCCCGGCAGGAAGCCCGGAACATCGACGAGGTTGACGAGCGGGATGTTGAACGCATCGCAGAAACGGATGAAGCGCGAGGACTTGTTCGATGCGTCGACATCGAGGCAGCCTGCCATGACGTTCGGCTCGTTCGCAATGATGCCGACGGCGCGTCCGTCGAAACGTGCGAAGCAGCAGATGATGTTCGTTGCGAAGTGCTGGTGTACCTCGTAGAACTCGCCGTTGTCGACGAGGCTGCGGATGACATCCTTCATGTCGTACGGTGCGTTCGGGTTGTCCGGCACGACCGTGTTGAGGCTCTCGTCCTGACGGTTCGGATCGTCGCCCGTCTCCACGCGCGGCGTCTCCTCCATGTTGTTGCTCGGGAGGAAGGAGAGCAGGTAGCGGATCTGCTCGATGCAGTCCTCATCGTTCTCCGCCGCAAAGTGTGCGACGCCGGAGCGGGAGTTGTGCGTCATCGCACCGCCGAGCTCCTCTGCCGTGACTTCCTCCGCCGTGACGGACTTGATGACGGCAGGGCCCGTGATGAACATCTGGCTCGTGTTCTTCACCATGTAGATGAAGTCCGTGAGCGCCGGGCTGTAGACCGCACCGCCCGCGCAGGGTCCCATGATGACGGAGATCTGCGGAATGACGCCCGATGCCTTCGTGTTGCGGTAGAAGATTCCGCCGTAGCCCGAGAGTGCATCGACTGCCTCCTGGATGCGTGCGCCGCCCGAATCGTTGATGCCGATGCAGGGTGCGCCCATCTTCATGGCGAGGTCCATGACCTTCCAGATCTTATGTGCGTGCTTTTCGCCGAGCGAGCCGCCCTCGACCGTGAAGTCCTGTGCGAATGCGTAGACGAGACGGCCGTCAATCGTGCCGTAGCCCGTCACAACGCCCTCGCCGGGCAGTTCTTTTTTCTCCTGTCCAAAATTGGTGCAGCGATGGCGCACGAACATGTCGAGCTCGACGAAGGTGTCCTCATCAAACAGCAGGTTCAGGCGCTCACGCGCGGTGAGTTTGCCCTTGCTGTGCTGCTTTGCGATGCTCTTTTCACCACCGCCCTGCATGAGATGCTCTTTTTTCGCCAGCATCAGCTCAATTTTTTCCTGGACTGTGGACATTCTATCCCTCCTGTATATCTGTCAAATCCTCGGGGTGCCCGAGGAGATCAACTGCGGCAGTGCGCTGCTCAGCGATCCGGATGCTCACAGATTTCGAGGAGAACGCCCTTCGTCGCCTTCGGATGAAGGAAGGCGATCTTTGCGCCGCCCGCACCGATGCGCGGCTTCTCGTCGATCATGCGGACGCCCTTTGCCATGAGGTCGGCAATCGCGTTCTCGATGTTGTCGACGCGCAGGGCAACGTGCTGGATGCCCTCGCCCTTCTTCTCGATGTATTTCGTGATCGGGCTGTCAGGCGCCGTGCCGATCAGCAGCTCAATCTCGCTGCCGTTCGGCGTCGGATGGAAGGTCGTCGTGACCTTCTGCTCTGCAACGGTTTCCTGATTCGTGCAGGGAATGCCGATGATGTCCGACCAGAGTTTCTTTCCTTCTTCGAGATCCTGTACGGCAACGCCGATGTGATCTACGCCAAGAATTTTGAACATGTCAAACTTCCTCCTCGGAGGAGTGCGTCTTGCTGCACTCGCTCACTTCGTTAACATTTCGCTCATGACCCCGCCCACCACGGTGTATGGGTCGGTCTCATGCGCCTTGATTCGTGCCACATAGTCGTCCAGTCGTCCCGTATCGACGATGCGGCTCTCGATGCTCCGCCGTACGCCCGCATGGAGGATGTCGAGCATCTCATCGCGCGTGCGGCGCGTGCGCCGTTCGGCAAGTACGCCGTTCCCCTCGATGTGGCTGCGGTGCTCCTCGAGCGTATCGACGAGCTCTGCGATGCCTTCGCCGCGGTTCGCAACGACCTTGCGGATGGGCGGACGCCAGTCAGACATGTGATCGTCCAGATCGAGCATCATGTTGATCTCGCGGACGAGCTTGTCTGCTCCGTCGAGATCGGACTTGTTGATCGCGAACACGTCGCCGATCTCCAAGATGCCCGCCTTGATCGCCTGAATGTCATCGCCCATGCCCGGAATCAGCACGACCATCGTCGTGTCCGCCGCCCGCACAATATCCACCTCGGACTGCCCGACACCGACGGTTTCGACAAAGATGACATCTTTGCCGAACGCATCCATCGCCTTGACCGCATCCGCTGTCTTGTGGGAGAGACCGCCAAGGCTGCCGCGTGTCCCCATGCTGCGGATGAAAACGCCCTCGTCGAGCGTCAGATCATTCATACGGATGCGGTCGCCCAGTATGGCTCCGCCGGAAAAGGGGCTTGTGGGGTCGACGGCAATGATGCCGACGGTCTTTCCGCGCTTTCTGTACTCCTTGGCAAGCTTGTCCGTCATGGTGCTCTTGCCGGCACCGGGCGGACCCGTGATGCCAAGGACGTAGGCATGACCGGTATGCGGATAGAGCGCCTTCATGATGTCGGTGGCATCCGCCCGCTCGTTCTCGATCGCCGTGATGGCGCGCGAGAGAGCGAGGCGATTGCCTTTCAGCACCTCGGCTGCAATATCCATACGCCCACCTCCTTCGCGCTGTGATTTCATAAGAACATAGGGAATGGATGACGGGACAATCGGATTGCCTGTCATCCATCCTTTCAGGAAAGCACCGCAGAAGCAGTGTCTCCAAGCAAATCAGACGCTTACGCCTTCACATGTTCCTTGATGAAATTCACAACGTCGCCGGTCGGTGTGCCCGGGGTGAATACCTCGGCAATGCCCGCTGCCTTCAGCGCAGGGATGTCGCCCTCGGGGATGACGCCGCCGCCGATGACGAGGACGTCGTCCATTCCCTTGCCGCGAATGAGCTCGACGACCTTCGGGAAAAGATGCGGGTGCGCACCCGAGAGGATGCTCAGCGCAACGACGTTGACGTCTTCCTGCAGAGCAGCCTCGGCGATCTCCTCCGGCGTCTGGCGAAGTCCCGTGTAGACGACCTCGAAGCCGGCGTCGCGCAGGGCGCGTGCGACGACCTTCGCGCCGCGATCATGACCATCCAGACCCGGTTTTGCAACGAGCACTCTGATTTTTTCTGCCATTTTTCTATTCCTCCTGAACGGAGCCGCCGCACTCCTCGTGCGGCGTCCCCTGTGCATTCATCCAACAGCCGTTCGCGCGTACCGCTTAGAGATTGACGTGTGCCTCGTACTCGCCGAACACCTCACGCATGACACCGCAGATTTCGCCGAGTGTCGCGTAGGTCTTGACTGCTGCGAGGATATGCGGCATGAGGTTCTCATGCTCGTCGGCGCAGGCCTTCTTGAGCTCGGCAAGGGCTGCCTGAACGGCGGCGTTGTCGCGCTTTGCCTTCATGGCCTCGACCTTTGCCTTCTGCTTCTCGCCGACGGAAGCGTCCACCTTGAGGAGGTTCTTCGGAGCTTCCTCCTCCACCTGGAACTTGTTGACGCCGACGATGACGCGTGCACCGGACTCGACGTCCATCTGCCACTTGTACGCGCTGTCCTGGATCTCTTTCTGGATGTAGCCCTTCTCAATCGCTGCAACCGCACCGCCGAGATCGTCGATCTTCTTGATGTACTCCCACGCCTCTTTCTCGATGCGGTTCGTCATCGCCTCGACGTAGTAGGAGCCTGCGAGCGGATCAACCACATCGGCAAGTCCGCTCTCGTACGCGACGATCTGCTGCGTACGGAGGGCGACCATGACCGATTCCTCCGTCGGAAGCGCAAGCGCCTCGTCGCGGGAGTTCGTATGGAGCGACTGCGTGCCGCCCATGACCGCTGCTGCGGTCTGGAGTGCGACGCGGACGATGTTGTTGTTCGGCTGCTGTGCGGTGAGCATCGAGCCTGCCGTCTGCGTATGGACGCGGAGCATCATGGATTTCGGCTTCTCTGCATGGAAGCGCTCCTTCATGACCTTTGCCCAGATGCGGCGGGAGGCACGGAACTTCGCGACCTCTTCGAGAACGTTGTTGTGTGCGTTCCAGAAGAAGGAGAGACGGCCTGCGAACGCATCGACGCTGAGGCCTGCCTTGATCGCAGCCTCGACGTAGGCGATGCCGTCTGCAATGGTGAATGCAATCTCCTGCGATGCCGTGGAGCCGGCCTCGCGGATGTGGTAGCCCGAGATGGAGATGGTGTTCCAGTTCGGGACGTTCTTGGAGCAATATTCAAAGATGTTCGTGATGAGGCGCATGGACGGACGCGGCGGGAAGATGTACGTGCCGCGTGCTGCATACTCCTTCAGAATGTCATTCTGGATGGTGCCCTTGAGCTTGTCCGCCGAGACGCCCTGCTTCTCCGCCACTGCGATGTACATCGCAAGAAGGACGGACGCAGGCGCGTTGATCGTCATGGACGTGGAGACCTTGCCGAGATCGATCTGGTCAAAGAGGATCTCCATATCAGCAAGGGAGTCGATCGCAACGCCGACCTTGCCGACCTCGCCCTCGGAGATCGGATCCGTGGAGTCGTAGCCGATCTGCGTCGGGAGGTCAAATGCGCAGGAGAGTCCCGTTGCACCGCTCTCGATGAGGTAACGATAGCGCTTGTTGGACTCTTCCGCCGTGGAGAATCCTGCGTACATGCGCATCGTCCAGAAGCGTCCGCGGTACATCGTCGGCTGCACGCCGCGCGTGTAAGGATAGACGCCGGGGAAACTGATGTCCTCTGCATAGTCCGTCTCCTGGATGTCGAGCGGGGTGTAGAGTCCCTGCTCGGGGATGTGCGGACGTGCCGGGAACTTTGCCGTGGCTTTTTCTACGGCAGCATTGTACTTGTCAAGCTCCGCCTGGATCTTTTCATTGCTCATGAAAGTCTTCTCCTTTACCTTTTACAGTTCTCATTGGGTTATATACTATGGACGAGCAGCGCAGCAGATGCTGCACTCCCCGAAAGTACCGATGGATACGTCGGATTACTTCTGCATCGATCCTGTGGCCAGGAAGCGCTGATGGAAGGACAGCGCCTCGTCCAGCAGATGCGGTGTCTGTGCGCCCTTCGTCGCCGCAAGAGCACGCTCGTAGTAGTCGAGCAGGATCGGGCGATAGTCGGGATGCGCGCAGTTGTTGATGATCTCGAGGGCACGCTCACGCGGGCATTTGCCGCGCAGGTCGGCAACGCCCTGCTCCGTGATGACGACGTCTACATCGTGTGCACTGTGGTCAATGTGCGAGCAGAACGGAACGATGGACGAGATCTTGCCGCCCTTTGCCTCGGACTGCGTGTAGAAGATCGTGATGTAGGCGTTGCGTGCGAAGTCGCCGCTGCCGCCGACGCCGTTCATCATCTTCGAGCCCGTGACGTGGGTCGAGTTGACGTTGCCGTAGATGTCTACTTCGATCGCCGTGTTCATCGCAATGACGCCGAGACGGCGGACGACCTCGGGGTTGTTCGAGATCTCCTGCGGACGGAGCATCATGATCTTCTTGTACTTGTCGATGTCCTTGTAGAAGCGCTGGAGCCCCTCAGGCGACGGCGAGAATGCTGTGCCGGAGGCAAACTTCAGCTTGCCCGCATCGGCAAGGTCGAACATGCCGTCCTGGATGACCTCGGTGTAGACCTCAAGGTCGGTGAAGTCGGAGTTCACAAAGCCCGCGATAACGGCGTTCGCCACGTTGCCGACACCCGACTGCAGCGGAAGCAGTCCCTTCGGCATACGACCCTCGGCGATTTCCTTCTTGAGGAAGTCGACCGTGAACGCACCCATTTTGCGCGCAATGTCATCGACCGGCGCGAGGGCGCGGGTCTTGTCCGTGATGTCGCAGGGAACGATGTATTTGATCTTTTCGAGCGGGCACGGGATGAATGTCGTGCCGATGCGATCGCCTGCCTTCGTGATGGGGATCGGGAGACGGTTCGGCGGATCGAGCGGGATGTAGATGTCGTGCATCCCGACGAGCTCCATCGGCTGGCTCGTGTTCACCTCAACGATGACCACGTCTGCACTCTGGACGAACGACGGCGTGTTGCCGACCGAGGTCGAGGGGATGATGCCCTCCTCCGTGATGGCGACTGCCTCCACGAGAGCGACGTCGATCTTGCCGAGGAAGCCCTCGCGCGACTGCTGTGCCACCTCAGAGAGGTGCATGTCGATGTAGCTGACCTTGCCGGAGTTGATGGCGTTGCGCAGCGGCGTGCTCGTCTGATACGGGAGACGCTGTTTGATGCCCTCCGCCTCGGCAAGCGCACCGTCCAGCTCGGGGCCCGTCGAGGCACCCGTCCAGATGTTGACCTTGAACGGATTCTTCTTCATGCGCTCGGCGATGGCAAGCGGAACCGCCTTCGGATAGCCGGACGGGGTAAAGCCGCTCGCACCGATGGTCATGCCGTCGGCAAAGTACTCTGCCGCCGTCTCCGCACTTACAATACGATCCGTCAGGGACTTCGGCACGCGATCGGAAATATCGATCATAGAATAACCTCCCTCAGATACAGCGGACAGCACGCGGAACACACGAATCATCACAGCACATGTCTCATGACTGTGATTTTTGTTTCATGTTTTCCTTACCGCCGTCACCCATGAATACTCTCCTGACGCAGTCGGCATATAATTTTGACAGCAATCTTGAATCCCTCTGTTTTCTCGTAAATCCCCCGTAAACAGGGGCTGTATGGGGTATCCGAAATAACTGTAGATTATCGTACCTCTCTACGCCAATTATATCTTTCCTAAGAATATCACGAAAAAAAAATGCCGTCAAGATTACATTGACGGCATTTTCTGTGAATTTGTGAAAAAAGAGGAAAAGTATTTATTCTTCCTTTATTTTTTTTCAGACAACACGTCATTTTCCGTGCTGCGATGCGTCAGGTAGTAGGAGAGTGCGCTCAGTCCCACCGAGAGATCCTCGCTGACGAAGGGGACAGACGGCGGCACGTGCAGTTTGACGGGGGCAAAGTTCCAGATCCCGCTGATGCCCGCCGCGACGAGCTGATCCGCCACATGCTGGGCGTGTGCAGCGGGGACGGCGATCACGCCGATCTGGATGCTGCGCTCGGCGACGATCTCCGCGAGATAGGCGATGTCCTCCACACGCCGCTCCCCGACGCGCGTACCAATGACGACGGGGTTGCTGTCAAAGATCGCCGCAAGGCGAAAACCGAGACGCTCGATGCCCTGATAGTTTGCAAGCGCCGCGCCCAGATGCCCCATGCCGACGATGGCGAGACTGAGGTGCTGGTCGAGGCCAAGGATGCCGCCGATGCTCTCCTTGAGCTCTGCGACGTAGTAACCGACGCCCTTTTTGCCGAATTGCCCGAAGGCGGTGAGATCCTTGCGGATCTGCTCGGGATTGATCGAGAGACGGCGGCCGAGTTCCTCGGAGGAGGCGATGCTGACGCCCTCATCACTGAGCTGCCGCAGACAGCGGTAGTAGCGCGGCAGGCGATCGACAGTTGCCTTGGATATCGATGGATGTTCCTGCATAGTTATCCTTCCTTCATCTCCCCCGCCATCGTGTGCACGGCCGCAGCCATCGCGGCGAGCATCCAGAGCAGCATAGAGGACGGTATATTAAAGAGAAGATGATCCGTGATCCCGTTCAGGGCAACGGAGAGCATGGCGAGCCCGATACCGAGGGCAAAGCCCTCCACAAATTTTTTACTGCGCCATGCCATGAGTGCCTCACGCACATCAGCGACGGCGTGCCACTCGTGTTCGTGTGCCGCGAGCACGTCCGCCCACGGCGGGGTTTTGCGCGGCAGGCGGAAGGCGAGCAGCAGCGAGCCGAAGAAGAACCAGAAGAAGGCGAGTGCTCCGGGGATGCCGATCTCCGCCGCATAGTTCAGATACATATTGTGCGCGTGAACGATCTTGACGGGTGCCCCCTGCAGATAGAAGTCGTACTCGGGATAGACCATGAAGTACATGGCCCAGCCAATGCCGAGAAAGGGATGGTCGAGCACCATCGCCACGGTGCTCTCCCAGAAGGCGAGCCGCATCTCCGAGGAGGTGTCAATCCGTGTAAAGACGGAGAGCAGACGATCCGAGAGCACGGGGTCGAAGAAGAGAATGCCCGCGCCGATGACGACGATGCCGAGGAGCACGCGCCAGTCGCGCAGGATGCCATAGCCCGCCAAGATGACGGCGATCACGAGGCATGCGCCGCGCGCGTAGGTCATGCCGAGGCACGCGAGCGCGAGGACGAGAATCGTGAGCGAGAGGCCGCGCCGCCAGCCCGAGAGGCCGACCGCCAGCCCGAGTGCCAGGCAGACGACGATGTCAAGGTAGCCCGCGAGGATGTTCGGATTTTCCCATGTCGAGAAGACACGCTTCGACAGCTCGGGGAACGATGCACCGTCCACCCATTTCATCGCGGAGATGTCAATGCCGAAGATGAACTGATAAAAGCCGTAGAGGATGACGAATACCGCCGCCGCCGCCATAGCGATGACGACGGGGCGCAGCTCCTCTGCGCTCCGCAGGGCCTGCCCCGCGAGCAGATAGGTGAGCGCATAGATCGGCACGAGATGGGAGTAGTTGTAAAAGCTGAACGCCATGTCGGGCGCGACGGCGACCGACAGGAAGGCGATCACGACAAAGAGGAGCGCGGGTGCATCGTACGGCAGACGCCGCAGGTGAAAGTCCGCATCGATGCGTAGGCGCACGCAAAGCGCCGCGCAGCCGACGAGGAGCACCGCCATCGCCGCGAGCGGCACGAGCGGAATCAGAAACGCCTCTGCGATGAGCGCATACTGCATCGCGCGCGCCATACGTTCGCTCCAGCGCGTGCGGCGCAACGTGCGCCGCCGCTCACGGAAGTAGTCCTTTTCCTGTCCCATGAGGTCACCTCCCCGCAAGGAGCATGGCGCGGATGCCGCCCACGAGATAGAGCGAGCCCGCCGCAACGAGCAGCGCATCCGCCGCACGTGCGCGCACGCGAGCCTCTGCGAGCCCCGCCGCAGGATCGCCTGCCGCATGTGTGACCGCCCCCATGCCCGCCGCCACAGCGGCGACGAGATCTGCGCCCGCCGCGCGCTCCGAGTTGGGGCGTACGGTCACGACCTGATCGCCAGGGCGCAGGAGGATCGCAAGCATGTGGTCGATGTCCTTGTCCTTCAGGATGCCGAGCAGAAAGACGCGCGGCTGCGCGGGGAAATAGGCATCGAGCCCCGCGCGCAGTGCCTGCATCCCGGCGGGGTTATGCGCGCCGTCCACAACGACAGTCTGCCCCCCGCAGGAGAGGATCTCAAAGCGCGCAGGATGATGCACCGTGCGCAGCGCCGTGCGTACGGCGTCCTCCGTGACGCGTGCGTCCTCGCGCGCCATGAGCTCTGCCGCCATGATGGCGAGTGCGGCGTTCTCCGCCTGATAGGGCCCCGCGAGCGCCATCTCAAACGGTGCCGGCTCACGGGAGACGACGGAGTGGAAGGCGACGTACTGCCCGCCGCTCTCCGCGCGCAGCATCTGTGCGGAAAAGTCCTCGCCGAAAACAAAGAGGTCGGCCCCCAGCTCCTCCGCACGCGCCGCGATGATCGTGAGCGGCTCGCCTGCCGCCGCCGTGATGACGGGCACGCCCTCCTTGATGATGCCCGCCTTGTGCTCCGCGATCCCTGCGAGCGTGCCGCCGCAGCGGTCGGCATGATCCATCGCCACATTGGTGATGATCGTCAGCTCGGGCAGGACGACGTTCGTCGAGTCGAGCAGTCCGCCGAGCCCTGTTTCAACCACGGCGACCTCCACCTTTTCCTCGGCAAAATAGAGGAAGGCGAGTGCCGTCAGTGCCTCAAACTGCGTGGGATGTTCATGTCCCTCCGCCGTCATGGCATCCGCCGCTGCACGCACGCGCGTGAGAAGCGCCGCAAATTGCTCCGCGCTGATCTCCTCTCCCCCGACGCTCATGCGCTCCGTATAGGAGATGAGATGCGGCGAGAGGTACCGCCCGGAGCGGATGCCGGACGCACGACATACGGCGTCCATCATCTGCGTGACGGAGCCCTTGCCGTTTGTCCCTGCGATATGAATGACGCGATAGCTGCGCTCGGGATGTCCGAGCCGCGCACACAGCTCCTCCATGCGCGTGAGGCCGAGGCGGATGCCGAAGGTATTCAGTTCATCCAGATAGTGCAGTGACTCCTCGTAGTTCATCGAATCACCTCAGAGCTTCTCAAGATCCGTGAGGCGCGTCCGTATGAGGGCGATCTTCTCCTCGTAGCCCGCCAGTTTCTCGCGCTCTGCGGCGACGACGGCGGCAGGAGCCTTCGATGTAAAGCCCTCGTTCGAGAGTTTGCCCGTCAGGCGCGCGATCTCCTTCTCGAGATTTGCACGCTCCTTCGTCAGGCGCGCCGTCTCCTTCTCCACATCAATCAGCCCCGCGAGCGGCAGGTAGACCGCCGCCCCCGCGAGTGCCCCCGTCACGACATTTTCCGGATCGGGAGCATCCGCCGCGAGGAAGGAGACCTCCGAAGCGGATGCGAGGGCAAAGAAGTAGTCCTCGTGCGCGGCAAACACATCGGCGAGCGCCGCGTCACGCACGCGCAGAATGAGCGTGCTCTTCTTGCTCGGCGGCGTGCCGAGCTCCGCACGCAGATTGCGCGTCGTCTTAATGACCTCCATGATCGCGGTCATCGCCTGCTCCGCCGCCGTGTCGATGGCGGATTCCGTGACCTCCGGCCACGGCGCACGCATGATGCTCTCGCCCTCGTGCGGCAGCTTCTGCCAGATCTCCTCTGTGAGGAAGGGCATGAAGGGATGCAGGAGGCGCATCGTACGCTCGAGCACGGTACGCAGGACATAGAGCGCCGTATTCTTCGCGCGGACATTCTCCTTGTCATAGAGGCGTGCCTTCGTCAGCTCGATGTACCAGTCGCAGAACTCGCTCCACAGGAACTCGTAGATCGTGCGTCCCGCCTCACCGAGCTCGTAGTGCTCGAGGTTCGCCGTCACGTCGCGCGTCGTCTCCTCCACGCGCGAGAGGATCCAGCGGTCGGCAAGCGTATAGTCCTCCGCCGTCGGCACGAACGATGCGTCCGATCCCTCGAGATTCATCAGCATGTAGCGCGAGGCATTCCAGATCTTGTTTGCAAAATTGCGCGCCGCCTCGACGCGCTCCCAGTAGAAGCGCATGTCGTTGCCGGGCGTATTGCCCGTGATGAGCATGAAGCGGAGCGTATCCGCACCGTACTTTTCAATGACCTCCACGGGGTCGATGCCGTTGCCGAGGGACTTCGACATCTTGCGTCCCTCGCTGTCGCGCACGAGTCCGTGGATAAAGACATCGCGGAACGGCACATCGCCGCCGAAGCGCAGCCCCATCATGACCATGCGCGCCACCCAGAAGAAGATGATGTCATAGCCCGTCACGAGCACCGACGTCGGGTAGAAATGGCGCAGATCGACCGTCTGCTCCGGCCAGCCGAGTGTCTCGAACGGCCAGAGGCCGGAGCTGAACCACGTATCAAGCACGTCCTCATCCTGATGGATGTCCGTGCTGCCGCAGTGCGGGCACGCCGTGAGGTCGTCGCGCGACACGGAGGTCTCGCCGCAGTGCGCACAGTGCCACGCGGGGATGCGGTGTCCCCACCAGAGCTGGCGCGAGATGCACCAGTCACGAATATTTTCAAGCCAGTTTTCGTAGATTTTCGTAAAGCGCTCGGGGACAAAGCGGATCCTGCCGTCACGCACCGCCTCAATCGCGGGCTTCGCGAGGCCCTCCATGCGGACGAACCACTGCTTCGATACGAGCGGCTCGATCGTCGTCTTGCAGCGCGAGCAGTGTCCAACGGCGTGCTCATGCTGTTCCGTGCGCACGAGGGCGCCCGTTTCCTCGAGCTCCTTCACGAGTGCCTTACGGCACGCATAGCGGTCCATCCCCGCATAGCGTCCCGCGTTCTCGTTCATCGTGCCGTCGGCATTGATGACGATGATCTGCTCAAGATCGTGCCGCTGTCCCATTTCAAAGTCGTTCGGATCGTGCGCGGGCGTCACCTTGACTGCGCCCGTTCCGAAGGCAGGATCGACGTAGGCATCGGCAAAGAGCGGGATGCGGCGTCCCACCACGGGCAGGATCAGCGTCTTGCCGACGAGTGCCTTGTACCGTTCATCATCGGGGTGTACCGCCACGCCCGTATCACCGAACATCGTCTCGGGGCGCGTCGTCGCGATCTCCACATAGTCGTCCGTGCCCTCAATCGGATAGCGCAGATGCCAGAGGTGTCCCGCCTCCGTCTCATGCTCGACCTCGATGTCCGAGATCGCCGTCATGCAGGAGGGGCACCAGTTCGTGATGCGCGTCCCCTGATAGATCAGGCCCTGCTCATAGAGGCTGACAAAGACCTCGCGCACGGCGCGGGAACATCCCTCGTCCATCGTGAACCGCTCGCGGTCCCAGTCACAGGATGCGCCGAGCATCCGCAGCTGATACATGATGCGGTCGCCGTACTGCTGCTTCCAGTCCCAGACACGCGTGAGGAACTTCTCTCTGCCGAGGTCAAAGCGCGTCGTGCCCTCCTCGCGCAGTGCTGCCTCCACCTTTGCCTGCGTTGCGATGCCCGCATGGTCGCAGCCCGGGATCCAGACCACGTTCTTGCCGCGCATCCGCTGGTAGCGCACGAGGATGTCCTGCAGCGTATTGTCGAGGGCGTGTCCCATGTGGAGCTGTCCCGTCACGTTCGGCGGCGGGATCACCACGCTGTACGGCGTACGGCTCTCGTCTGCCTCGTCGTGAAAGAGCTTATGCTGCTCCCAGTAGTCATACCATTTCCGCTCAAAGCTCTGCGGGTCGTATGTCTTTGGAATATTGGCACCGGATTCCTGACTCATCGATCTATTCCTCCCGAAAGAAACGCCCTCGTCCCGCGGGGACGAAGGCGTCCGCTCATCTATGAATTGCACTCGTTAGAGTAGCACAAAACCGCGTTTTTTGCAAGATGCAGACCTAGGTACGGCGTTTTCCGATGATTTACCGACGAAAGCTCTTGGTATAGTCCCACACGATGTCAAGGAACTGCCGCGCCAGTGCATCGTCAAATATCTCACGATAGTCGTCATTTCGCTCGTGAATATGGTAGGTATATGAATCCAACGATACCGTCCCATCCTCACGCGTAAATTCCGTCGTCTCGAGATGAAATGCATGCTGCTCCGTGCGCACGCAGATCTTATACGTCTGTCCGGGATAGATGGAGTTGCTGACCGTATAGGCACGCCGCTGTCCGCCGAGCACCTCCGGAAGATTCCCGTCAAGATACGGTGCATCAATCGGATAGCCCGCGAGTTTACCGAGGATCTTGTAGATGTCCACCGTACTCGTCAGCTCGTCCACGCGCCCGAGCGCCGGTACCCCCGCGCCCCGCGCCATCAGTGCCGCACCCGTCTGCTCCTCACTGAGGAGATACGGACTGCGTGCATGCACAGAACATCCATGATCCGAATAGACCAGCACGATGTACTCATCGTCGTCATAGTGCGTGGTAATGTAATCAAAAAGATAGCCGAGCTGGCGGTCTGCTGCGCACACCTCACTGCGATTGACATATTGGCTCAGCGGGTTTTTCTTCAAAAATACAGAAGCGCCTCGATCCTGCGGCTGCAGAACATCAGCGAGCGGCAAATGTACCGACGCATGGGCTGACATACTGATGTCCGCATTATAAGGATGCGTGTCTGCGCTGTGCATAAAAAGAAAGTTATCGCACTCATCAAAGGTCTGAAGATGACGTATGATGCGCTCCACACCGTCCGCTGTACGCTCCATCCAATGATTGACAATCAGACGGTCATGCCCGCGTGTTGCACCGTTGTAGATTCCCTCTCCATCCCCCTGAATATTGGTACAATAGTAGCCGAGATGCTTCATCTGCTCGGACAGCGTCACAATGGACGGGTCGAGCGCAAAGGGCACTCCCGGTCGTGCAATCTGCGTATGATGCTGATACAGCCCTGTCTCGATGCTTGTGAGTGACGGATAGGTATACTCCGAGGCACTGAAATTGTTTTCAAAAATGATTCCCTTGGAAAAGAAATGCAAAAGATTTGGCATCAGCTCTTCTGCCTCATCCCGCAGAGCATGCCATGCAAGACCATCAGCGAGAATATTCAGCACAAATTTCCTGCGCTGTGGGCTGTGTTGCAGAACAATCGGCTCCCCGACGAGAAAGGGGGAAGCCGAACGAAACGTCGTCGGCTCCTCCACGCGATAAAAATTAAACTCACCGCAACTGAGCTGCATCGTTCGATCCATGTTTTCCGCATGGAACGAGATTTTTTGTTTATCCTCTTTCGCCGCAAGCGGAAGAATCTCTGCGTGCCCCTGCGGCATGACACAAATCTCCGAGGTATCATCTGCCTTCACGATATCGAAGACAAAATCATCCACAATCGGATAATTATATTGCTTCATTGCCGGATTCATTAGGTCAATGACTTTGCTTTTGATAAACATGACCCCATAGGGATTGTAGAGCCCGGTACGATAGCGCGGCAACGTGTCAGAAAAACGCGGAAGCTCCTCACACACATGAATCCAAAATTTTTTCGTGACTCCATGAGAATCTATGACTACATCGGTGATGAACGGTGCAAACTGTGCATTTGTGAAAGCTGCCTTAAGCGCATAGATACAACTCTCCATCGCATCAGGGTCTTCCGGAAAGCTGAGATAATCCTGATCTACCGACAGCATCATAAAGAGCATGGCACGATCCGGACATCCCGTCTGCTGATACACACGGGAGAGCACAGCACACGCATGTGGACTCATCTTCCGTTTGTTGTACGCTGCCTTCCCATAGGAAAGTGCCGCCTCCATATCCTTCCGTGCAAGAGCTTCCTCTGCACGGAAGAGCTCATATTCCTCGCCCTCGGGACAGAGCCGATGATACTCCTCGGCACAGCGCTGCATCGTCGTACCAAAGTCATTCCGCTGTACCGCATCCTTGAGCTGTGCGGCGCATTCCTGCACACGCGCATCGCGTACAGCGCGTGAAAAGCGTTCTGCCGCCCGCGTCAGTTCGTCCGCATCATCATGAGAAAAGAGCAGCGCATGATCGAGCATCTGCCAGCCGTCTTCCCGTTCCCCCATAAGAAAACGCCGATGCTCCTTTGTAAAGAGCACCGCGTTTGTATTGGATATGGGAAAGCAAAGCACAGGAAGATGATCGTAGTCCGGCAAAGCTGCATCGGGGCGCAGCAGGGCAAATGCACGGCAATTTTCGGCGTAGTTCTCCCGCAGCGCCGCCTCATTGGGCTGATAGACAACGGCAGAGAGCAGGTCAAAGAGGCCCGTATTGCCGCGCTCATTGTACGCCGTCATCAAAAGGCGCACGCCCTCCGCATAGCCTTCGGCGTCGAAGGCCTCTGCCGACAGTGCGAGCAATGTCTCACCGAGGCGCACACGCACCATATAGGCCGTATCCTCGTCCTGTTCCTCTGTGCTGCGTGCAAGATATGCCCGTGCCTCCGCACAAAGTTCCCCGTATGCGCCGCGCGCCGTCAGCTCCTCCAGTCGCTCCGCGATGTCCATCTCTACCGTGCCCCCTATCTCTCCCCATAATCGCTGTGCAATCTCAGAACAGTCCCGTGATCACACCATCCGCCGTGATGTCCATGCCCATCGCGGCGGGCACTTTCGGCAGTCCCGGCATGGTGAGGACATTGCCCGTGAGAGCGACAACGAAGCCCGCTCCGCAGGAGGCGCGCAGCTCGCGCACGGTGATGCGGAAGCCTGTCGGACGTCCGAGAAGTGCGGGGTTGTCGGAGAAGGAGTACTGTGTCTTGGCCATGCAGACGGGCGTCTCCGTCATGCCGAGCGCGTCCATCTCCGCGAGCTGCTTCTTCGCCGCATCGGTAAAGTCCACGCCGTCCGCGCCGTAGATCTCCCGCGCGATGGTCTCGATCTTCTCCGCGATGGGCTTTGCCGCGTCGTAGAGGGGGTGAAAATGCGCCGGCTGCCGGAGTGCTGCGTCTACCGCATCCGCCAGGGCAAGTCCGCCCTCACCACCCTTTGCCCAGACCTCCGAGCGCACGGCAGGCGCACCGAGGCGCGCACAGAGCTCCTCGAGGAGAGCGAGCTCCGCCTCGGTGTCCGTCGGGAATACGTTGACGGCGACGACGGCGGGCACGCCGAACTTTCCGATGTTCTCGATGTGCTTTTCGAGGTTCGCCGCGCCGCGCCGCAGGGCGTCCAGATTCTCCGTGCCGAGGTCGCTCTTTGCCGCGCCGCCGTTCATCTTGAGCGCACGCACGGTGGCGACGATGACGACGGCATCGGGGGCGAGTCCCGCCAGGCGGCATTTGATGTCGAAGAATTTCTCCGCGCCGAGATCTGCACCGAAGCCCGCCTCCGTGACGACGTAGTCCGCACAGGACAGTGCCGCCTTGGTCGCTGCGACACTGCTGCACCCATGGGCGATGTTCGCGAAGGGGCCGCCGTGGATGAGGGCGGGCGTCCCCTCGATGGTCTGCACGAGGTTGGGCTTCACGGCATCCTTAAAGAGCAGGGTCAAGGCCCCCGTCGCACCGAGCTCCTCCGCGTGCACAGGGCGTCCGCCGCGCGTATAGCCGATGAGGATGCGCCCGAGGCGCCGCTTCATGTCGGCGAGATCCTCCGCCAGACAGAGGATTGCCATCATCTCCGAGGCGACGGTGATGTCAAAGCCGGACTCCCGCGGCACGCCGTGGACGCGCCCGCCGAGCCCCGTGACGACATGGCGCAGGGCGCGGTCGTTGATGTCGAGGACGCGCTTCCACACGATGCGGTTCACGTCGAGATCGAGCGCGTTGCCCTGAAAGATGTGGTTGTCGATGAGTGCGGCGAGAAGGTTGTGCGCCGTCGTGATGGCGTGAAAGTCCCCCGTAAAGTGGAGGTTGATGTCCTCCATGGGGACGACCTGTGCATAGCCGCCGCCCGCCGCGCCGCCCTTCATGCCGAAGCAGGGGCCAAGCGACGGCTCGCGCAGGGCAACGATGGTCTTTTTGCCCTGCCGATGGAGGGCATCGGCAAGCCCGACGCTCGTCGTCGTCTTGCCCTCACCCGCGGGGGTCGGGTTGATCGCCGTGACGAGGATGAGCTTTCCCTGTTTTCCATGGGCGCCCGCAAGGGATTCGCGCGTCAGCTTTGCCTTGTACCTGCCGTACGGCTCGATCGTATCCGCATCAATGCCCAGTGCGGCCGCAATTTCTGTAATGGGGCGAAGTTTGGCTTCGCGCGCGATTTCGACATCGGATTTCATGGCGTATCCTCCTTATGCGTTCTGCGCTTTGGCTGCCTGTACTACATTCTCCATCAGCATGGCGACGGTGAGAAGTCCGACACCGCCCGGCACGGGCGTGATCGCCCCCGCGACAGCCGCTGCGGCGTCAAAGTCCACGTCGCCGACGAGCTTCTTCGGCGCGATGCGGTTGATGCCGACGTCGATCACCGTCGCGCCCTCCTTCACCATGTCCGCCGTGACAAAGCGCGGCCGCCCGACCGCAGCGACGAGGATGTCCGCCGTGCGCGCGATCGCGGCAAGGTTCTGCGTGCGCGAGTGACAGATCGTCACGGTTGCGTTGCGTTCGAGAAGGAGATGCGCCATGGGTTTTCCGACGATGTTGCTGCGCCCGATGATGACGGCGTGCGCCCCCTCGATGGGGATGCCCGCGTAGTCGAGCATACGGATGCAGCCCGCCGGTGTGCAGGGGCGCAGTCCCGGTGCGCCGAGCACCAGATGTCCGACGTTGACGGGATGGAAGCCGTCCACGTCCTTGCGCGGGTCGATATGGGAGAGGATCTCCTCCTCGTCCTCCGCGATCTGCGCGGGCAGCGGCAGCTGCACGAGGATGCCGTGCACCTCCGGATCGACGTTCAGCTCCTCGATGCATGCGAGGAGCTCCTCCTTCGTCGTCTCGGCGGGGAGGGCGATGTGGTCAGAGCGGATGCCGAGCTCCTCGCACGTCCGCTGCTTGTTGCGGACGTAGACCTCGGAGGCGGGGTCGCTGCCGACGATGATGACGGCAAGGCGCGGCAAGACGCCCGCCGCCTTCAGCTCTGCGACGCCGCGTGCGGCATCTTCCTTTATCCGTGCGGCAAATTCCTTGCCCGAGAGAATCCGTGCCATCATGCTCTCCTTTATACCATATAGCTGATCCACGTAAAGACGAAAATCGCAATCGAGACGATGCCGTTGCGCATGAAGTACACCTGCGTCACGCGTGAAAAGTCCGTCGGCCCTGCGATGCGGTGCTGGTAGACGAGTGTCGCTGCTGCAATCGCGACGCCGATGAAGTACGGCCAGTGCAGATGCATCATCGCGCCGAGGGCGATAAAGAGCAGGATCGAGAGGACGTGCATTGCCCGCGCGATCTGGAATGCACCGCATGCACCGAACGACACCGCGAGGGAGTGGAGTCCCTGACTGCGGTCAAACGCCTCGTCCTGCGCCCCGTACATCGCGTCGAACGCAGCGATCCAGAGGGCGACCGCGAGAAAGAGCACGAGCATCGGCAGCTCGATTTTCCCGCTGACCGCAACCCAGCCGCCCGCCGGCGCCATGCCGATGGCGATGCCGAGGAAGAGGTGTACCCATCCTGTCACGCGCTTCATGTACGGGTAGATGAGGAAGGGCACAGCAGCGAACGGCAGGAGACGGATGCAGACCGGATGCACCTGCAGCACGGCGAAGATAAGCACAAGGAGGCACACGCCGATAAAGACGAGCGCCTCCTTCTTCGTGACGCGCCCCTGCACCATCGCACGGTAGGCGAGGCGGGGCTGCTGCTTGTCATACTTTAGATCGGCGAGGTTGTCGAGGGCGAGTGCCGCCGACCGTGCCGCCGTGATGGCGAGCACGACCCAGCCGAGCGTCCCGAGCGGCGGATCGCCGCCTGCGGCGAGGAGTGCCCCCATGAGGGCAAACGGCAGAGAGAACACGGTATGGTGAAACGCTGTGTTGTTCATATGCGCCCGCAGGCGCTCCATCCACCAGCTCAATCCAGACCGAACTCCTTCCACCGCGCCGTCACGCGCTCCGTGATCTCCTTCGACATCGTGATCTCATCCGGCCACTCACGCGCATGGCCTTCCTCCGGCCACGTCTTCGTCGCGTCGATGCCGAGCTTCGACCCCCACTTTGCCATGGGCGAGGAGTGGTCGAGCACATCGAGCGGTCCCTGCACGATCTCGAGGTCATATTTCGCGTCGATGTTGTTAAAGACACGCCACCAGACTTCCTTCATGTCCTGCACATTGACGTGGGCGTCCACGACGATGATCATCTTCACGTTCATCATCTGTCCCATGCCCCAGAGCGCGTGCATGACCTTGCGCGCGTGCATCGGGAACTGCTTCTTGATGGAGACGACGACGCAGTCGTGAAACACGCCCTCGAGCGGCATGTTGACATCGACGACCTCGGGCAGCATCTGCTTCAAGAGCGGCAGGAAGATGCGCTCCGTCGCCTTCGCGAGGAAGCAGTCCTCCATCGGTGGGCGTCCGACGACCGTCGCGGCGTAGATGGGATCCTTACGGTGCGTGATCGCCGTGATGTGAAAGACGGGATAGTCGTCTGCGAGGGAGTAGTAGCCCGTGTGGTCGCCGAACGGTCCCTCGCGGCGCATCTCGTCCGTATCGACATAGCCCTCGAGGATGATCTCCGCCGTCGCGGGCACCTCAAGATCGACCGTAACGCACTTCACGAGCTCGACCGATTTATGCCGGAGGAATCCCGCAAAGACCATCTCGTCGATGTCGCGCGGCAGCGGTGCCGTCGCCGCATAGGTCACGACGGGATCCGTGCCGATGGCGACTGCCGCCTCGATGCGTTTGCCGCCCTGCGCCTTCATCGCGCGGAAGTTCTCCGCTCCGTTCTTGTGGATATGCCAGTGCATCCCTGTCGTACGGCTGTCGTACTTCTGCAGGCGATACATACCGACGTTGCGCTTGCCCGTCTCGGGATTCTTCGTAAAGACGAGCGGCAGCGTCACAAAGGGGCCGCCGTCATCCGGCCAGCACTTCAGAATGGGGATCTCGTCAAGATTCGGGTTCTCCGTCTCGATGACTTCCTGACATGGTGCATTTTTCACGTACTTCGGGAAATTGATCGCCTTGCGCGCCATCGGGATGAGCGTCATGAGGTTCATCTTGTTCTGCAGGGAGATGTGCGGGATCTTGAGGATCTCCGTCAGCTCATCTGCCACGTCGTCGAGCTTCTCCACGCCGAAGGCGAGTGCCATGCGCTCGTAGCTGCCGAACGCATTCATGAGGACGGGCATCTTCGAGCCCTTTACATTCTCAAAGAGCAGGGCAACGTTCTCCGCGCCCTCGCGCTTCGAGATGCGATCCGTGATCTCCGTGATCTCGAGCTCCGGGTCAACCTCCGCCGTGATGCGGCGGAGCAGCCCGCGCTCCTCAAGTGCCGCGATGTATTCGCGCAGATCCTTATATGCCAAGGTATTCCCTCCTAATATATCGTGTTTCTTCTGCGTAATGTGTCCGCCAATCTCCTATTTTCGGAGGATAAAGCGGACGATCAAATACCCCACGCCGTAGAGCGCAATCATCGGCACAGCGATCATCGACTGCGTGAAGACATCGGGTGTTGGTGAGATCACAGCCGCGATGACGAACGAGAGAAAGATGACGATGCGCGCGTACTTGCTCAGGAATTTTGACGTGATAAAGCCCAGTTTCCCAAGAATCGTAATGACGAGCGGCAGCTCAAAGACAAAGCCGAACGGCAGGACGAACATGATGACGAACTCAAAATACCGATTGACGGAAAAGAGTGCCTCCAGTTCATCGTTGCCGAACCCCTTGAAGAACATGATTGCCGCAGGGAAGACGAGGAAGAACGAGAATGCCAGCCCGAGGAAGAAGAGCACCACCGAGACGGGAACAACGATGGCGAGCACCATGCGTTCTGACGGTGTGAGCGCGGGCAGAAAAAAGCGCCAGACGTGATAGAAGATCACGGGCAGCGCAAGAAGGAAGCCCACGACGACGGCGATCTTGATGTAGGTAAAAAACGCCTCGGCGGGCTGCATATAGTAGAGTTTTCCGACCGGCAGGGTCAGATAGTGCATGATGTCGCCGATGAAGTAGTAGCCGACCGCCGAGCCGACAGCGACGGCGAGCAGGCACTTGATGAGCCGCGAACGCAGCTCGGTCAGATGCGCGATGAGCGACATGCTGCCGTCATCATCCTGCGGCGCGCCTGCGTCCTCCGGCGGCAGCGGCTTGACACCCGTTTCCTGCACCGCAGGCACCGACGTCTCTTCGGCCGGGGGCATCCCCGCGCCGTCCGCTTTCATTTCCTCTGCCATGGATCAGATCTTTTCCTCTTTTTTTGCATTCTCGGGCAGCTGCTTCGTCTCATGCGTCACGTTGATCTCCGCCGGCGGCTCGTCCTTTGCACTATTGGCCGACTTAAACTCCTTGATGCTCTTGCCGAGCGCCTTCCCGATGTCGGGGAGACGGCCGGGGCCAAAGACAACGAGTCCGATGATCAAAATAAGTACGAGTTCGGGAACGCCCAATCCAAACATAATATCCTCCTAAACCATGCCGTTCGGCACAATATCATCGTGATGTTCTGCGCAGCCGTATTAGGACTGCTTCGTCTCCGCGGCCTTCTGCTCGGCGCGGTGTGCCTCGACCGCAGCAGCTGCGGTCTCCGCCGTCGGCGAGGTCGCCGCCGGCGCGGGAGCACTCTGCTGTGCCGCCGGTGCAGCCGGCTCTGCTGCCACTGGTGCAGCCTGCTGCGCCGTCGGTGCTGCGGCAGGCTGCGGCTGTGCCGCCGTATTCTGTGCGGGCGGTGCAGGCGGCGGATCAGGTGTGTTGATCGCTGTCGTCAACGCATTTGACGCCTTGCGGAACTCGCGCAGTCCCTTGCCCAGCGTCCGCCCCATCTCGGGCAGCTTTCCCGGGCCGAAGACAATCAGCCCCACGATCAAGATCAATACCAGCTCCGGTGCACCGATGCCGAACATAATACATCCTCCTGTATGCGTACATCAGGGTACGCATGACGAAAGTCCCAACGCTGTCAGCTTAAAATTCTCTCCGACCGATAAAATCCGCCGCCATGAGACAGGTCTCACGAATCCGCGGGTCAAGGCTCGCAGGCAGCGCCGCTTTAGCGCGCGCCAGATAGGCATCCGCCTGTTCCTGCGCATAGTCCAGCCCATCCGAGGCACGCACGAGTGCGAGCGCACGCGCGACCTCCTCTGACGATTTCTTCGGATTCGTAATGAGTGCCGCGAGCTCCTCCCGTTCCCCCGCACCAAGCACGGAGAGCGCACGGATGACGGGCAGCGTCACATAGCCCTGTGCGAGGTCATGTCCTGCGGGTTTTCCGATGTCCTCGGAGCTGCGGCGGAAGTCGAGCAGGTCGTCCGTGATCTGGAACGCCATGCCGATATCGCGGCCGTACTCTGCCATCTGTGCCGTATCGGCAGGG
>ENA-OWND01000595-OWND01000595.1-metagenome-genome-assembly--contig:-NODE-595-length-25017-cov-11.898446_pt1 | contig 25017 bp, 28 predicted proteins | sample MGYA00245342_ERZ651119 | MGnify/ENA primary metagenome ERZ651119 (study PRJEB26857, sample SAMEA4031756) | metagenome | biome: human; feature: oral; material: saliva | place: Philippines | collected 2014... | reverse complement strand
AATCACTAACGGCGTGAAGCTAATTCCTCTCAGCCAAATGGATGGGCAAGATATTTTGTTTGACTTGCGAGGATCACTCGTGCAAGCGGTGGAATTAAGCCTTGAACCCGACGAAGAATGGCTTGGTGCGGCAACGCTGGCGAATGATATTCGCGCAATGCAGCATGAGCAGCTTTATACACGGCTTTATATGTCGTAGCATTCTTCGCTCCCTCCGTTTACGGAGGGAGCTGTCGCGTAGCGACTGAGGGATGGATTGCAACGAAGTTGCAAGAGAAATGTAGCTAGCTAAACTATTTTTGTGATCTTCATCGAAAAAGCACAACAAACAACAAGCATTTTGTTTCATATACGCTATAAAGTTTCCTTTTTGGAGGAAATATGCGATATAAAGAAACGGAAAAATTGCGCCATTATTCAAGTCTGCTTCGTTTAAATATGACAGATGCTGAAATGAATTTATGGTATCACTTAAGAAATAGAAGATTTTGTGGCATAAAATTTCTACGGCAGAAAATTATCAGTGGATATATTGTTGATTTTGTTTCGATAGAAATTCAGCTCATTATTGAATTAGATGGTTCTCAACATTTTGAACAGCAGCATTATGATGAGAAGCGAACAAGAACACTTGAAATGAATGGATTTAAGGTAATACGATTTTGGAATGAGGACGTATTAAAAAATATGGATATGGTGCTAGAGGTTATTTGGCAATATCAAAGTGATTATTTTAATACACTCAAATAAATCGGAATTCCCTCCCTCCGCCTTCGGCACCTCCCTCCGTAAACGGAGGGAGGGAAAAGAACGGTCAGATTTTCAAATAATTTTACAAAGGAACAACAAATATGCGTAACTATATCAAAATCGGCGTGGCTGGCCCTGTTGGGGCGGGTAAAACAGCGTTAATCGAAAAACTCACTCGAGAAATCGCGTCAAAATATAGTGTGGCAGTGATTACTAACGACATCTACACTCAAGAAGATGCGGAATTTTTAACGAAAAATAGTTTACTTCCGCCAGAGCGAATTATGGGCGTGGAAACGGGCGGTTGTCCGCATACGGCAATCCGTGAAGATGCGTCGATGAATTTGGAGGCAGTGGATGAAATGGTGGCGCGTTTCCCTGATGTGGAAATCGTGTTCATCGAATCGGGCGGCGATAACCTTTCAGCGACCTTCAGCCCTGATTTGGCGGACGTGACCATTTTCGTGATCGACGTGGCACAAGGCGAAAAAATTCCACGCAAAGGCGGGCCGGGTATTACTCGTTCAGACTTACTTGTGATCAACAAAACCGACCTTGCGCCATTCGTCGGCGCGGATTTAAGCGTGATGGAACGCGATGCCCGCCGTATGCGCAACGGTCAGCCGTTTATCTTTACCAACCTGATGAAAAAAGAAAACCTCGACGGCGTGATTGGTTGGATTGAAAAATATGCGTTGTTGAAGAATGTGGAAGAGCCAGAGGCGTTGGTGAGATAGGATATTTTCGCTCCCTCCGTTTACGGAGGGAGGGAATTGTTTAATCGTGTATAAAAATTTTAATGAACAGCAAATTATCCCTTTCCACCAAACTTTCCCAACGTGGTAAAACCCAACTTGATGAATACTTTGTGACGCCACCGTTTAAAGTGATAACGTTGCCAAGTTATGATGATGCGTGGGCGAATGGCTTGAATGCGATGCAGATGTCATCTTCCCCTGGCGTGTTGGCGGGCGATCTGTTAGAGATTGACATTTCGTTGGCAAAATTGACCGCTCTTTCGCTCAATACGCAGGCATTTACTCGCGTGCAGGCGATGAATGAAGGCGAGAGTGCGATGCAGACAACCCATATTTCGCTTGCGGAAAACAGCCGTTTGTTCTATTTGCCGCACCCGTTGGTGCTGCATAAAGATTCCGCGTTCAAGCAGAAAACGTTGATTGAGATGAATGAGCAGAGCGAGCTGATTTACGGTGAAATCGTGGCGATTGGTCGGGTGTTGAATGGCGAACGTTTTGCCTTTCGTCAGTTTTCTTCCCATTTGAAGATTTACGCGTTGCAAAATGACGGCAAAAAACGACCGCTTGTCAGCGATTGTATTCAGTGGTTGCCATCAAAAATGAACCTTACTGCCTTGAGCCAGATGGAAGATTATTCCCACCAAGGGTCGCTCACTTATCTGAATTTGGCGAAAAGCAATGCAGAAATAAAACAGCAGGTGCAAGCCTTGCAACAACAATTCGCTGATGAGAAAGCCTTGCTAATCGGCATCTCCCAGCTGAATGAATGCGGCTTGATGGTGCGTGTGCTAGGGCATCGGGCGGAAACCATTCAACAGTTGTTTGAAAAAATGGGTAAGCAGTTAAAAGTGCTATAATCGCTATTTTTAGAGAGATGTTGAATGAAAGTACAAAATTATGCAGCCCCGCTTCTGGTCGTGGGCTGCATTTTATTTGGTTTGGGCAGCCTTATTGTGAAATTTGTCCCCGTGGGCGGTTATGCGATTGCTTTTTGGCGATTGCTGATTGCCACCGTAGTGTTTTGGGCGTTGATGAAGTGGAAAAAACAGGCGTTACCCAGGCAAGCGAAAACGTGGTGGTTTGCCGCATTATCGGGCATTTTTCTTGCCTTTGATCTCGCCTTTTGGCACGAAAGTATTTATGCGGTTGGACCAGGGATTTCTACGTTGCTGAACAGCTTGCAAATTTTCTTTTTGGCGGGCATTGGTTACTTTTTCTTTGCGGAAAAACAGAGCAAAATGCAGCTATTCAGCCTTGTGTTGGCGGTGATTGGTGTTGTGTTGATTGCTAGCCCAGAACTGGCTCACAACCTTGATGGCGTGTATGGTATTCTCATCGGCTTGGCTTCGGGTGCGATGCTGGCAGGTTCATTGGTGATGATTCGCTAAGTACACAATAGCGAGTCGACTGCTATTTTTCCGCTGATGTTTTTAGTCAGTCTGTTCGGAGCGATTGCTTTGCTTCCGCCTTCGTTATGGTTTAATCAAGTAAACTTCTTCCCGCCGACACTTGTCGACTGGGGCTGGATTGTGGTGTACGGCGTGGTAATGCAATGTATGGCGTGGGGAATGATTGCCTACGCGATTCCGCTTCTTTCCCTTGGCTTAATGGGGCTATTGCTCCTTTCCGAACCCGTGGCAGCGTTGTTAATCGACTATTTCTATTTAGATAAGCCGATTGATGTATGGCAATGGTGTGGGGCGGGTTTAACGCTGTTGGCGATTTATTTGGGATCGAGAAAGTAAAAAATAAGGCGAACATGATGTTCGCCTTTCTTTATGAGTTATGGAAATTAAAGAATATCCAATAATTCTACTTCAAATACTAAGGTTGCAAATGGAGGAATTGACGCACCCGCACCGCGTTCACCGTAAGCTAATTCGTGTGGGATGGTTAAACGCCATTTTGAACCAACAGGCATCATTTGTAATGCTTCAGTCCAACCTTTGATCACGCCGTTTACTGGGAATTCAGCTGGTGTGTTGCGTTTTACTGAGCTGTCGAAAACTGTACCATCAATTAAAGAACCTGTGTAGTGAACACGAACGGTGCTGTCTGCTGCTGGTTTTTCGCCTGTGCCTTCGCTTAATACTTCGTATTGTAAACCGCTTTCAGTTGTTTTCACGCCCGCTGCTTTTTTGTTCTCTTCTAAGAACGCTTTGTTCTCTTCATCTAACGCTCTAAATGCTGCCATTTGAGCTTCTTCAGCACGTTGGCTTAACTTGAAGTGCTTGTGTCACTTCGTTTAAATCTAATGCTGGTGGGTTTTGGTTTAACACATCGTAGATACCGCACGCAACCGCTTCCGCATCCACATCCATTCCGCTACCTAAAAGTTGCTGACCAATTTGTAAACCAATACCGTAGCCGCCTTTTGCTTCTATGCTGTCAAATGAAACTGAATTGAAATCTAATGCCATGTTATGTTCCTTTGGGATGTAATGAAAATTGAGTATTTGTTGGTTATGGGGATAAATTCGGTAAATACAAGGCAAAGTAAGAAAAAAGCGGTTTAATTTCAAAAGAAATTTGCAAATTTATTAAAAGCGTAGAGTGTTACTCTTTACTTTTGTTTTAAGAGGATTAAAATAGCAGCCAATTCAATCAATACGATTTTATGGAAAGGAGTTTTTATGCTCAAAATGAATGATTTGGTGAAGTTTAGCCAAACGCCGAAATCCACCATTCTGTATTATGTGAAAGAGGGGTTGTTGCCTGAACCTGTAAAAGATAAGCCGAACTTTCATCTTTATGATGAACGATGTGTGTCATTGTTGGCATTTATCAAATATCTGCAAACTAACTTTAATGCTTCTATTTCACAAATCAAAGATTTGTTTGCCCATTCTGAATTTGATTGGCAAAACCCTTATGAGAGCTTGATTTCATTGATTGGCATTATTATGGGCGCAGAAAACGAAACCTTCTCGCCTGAATCGCTTTGCCAAGAGTTTGGGATTTCTGAACAGGATTTAAACCAAATGGTAGAAGAGGGCTTGTTAAACCCTCGCAATGGGATTTTTACGGGCAAAGAGCGAGAAATTTTAGCGATTATTTGCCGTTGTAATGAAGCGGAACGTGTGATGTTAAATAGCTACTTGCAAGCAGCAAAAACATTAGCTCCGCAAGAAGTGGCGCTCACACTTTCTGCCATTAAAGAAAGTGAGCAAAAAGATGAAAAATTAAAACACCTTTTTGATTTATTGCTGGTGGTAAAACCTTACCTTCTTAATATGAAAACCTTAGCGGTTTATCAACAGGAGATTCAATTATGAAACTCTTAAAACACGCGGGCTTTTTGCCCTATTTAGCCATTGCCTTTTTAAATGCAAGTGTTGATCTTGCCCATAAAATCACTATCCAAAATGTGCTGCTCAAAAGTTTTGAGGGTAACACTTTGGTGGTGTTAACTGCACTAATCAACGCAATGATTTTATTGCCGTTTATCTTCCTTTTCTCGCCGTCTGCTTTTATTAACGATAAATTCTGCCGAACCAAAGTGATTCGTTGGAGTAGCCTTGTAGCCGTTGGTATTAGCGGGGCTATTTTAGTGAGTTATCTCATCGGGCAGTTTTATCTCGCTTTTGCGTTAACCCTTGTGCTTGCTGCACAAAGTGCAGTTTATTCGCCAGCGAAATACAGCATTATTAAATCCATTGTCGGTACGGAAAACATTGGCTTTGCGAATGGTGTTATTCAAGCGCTGACGATTGTGGCAATTCTATTTAGCTCTTTTGCATTCTCGATTTTATTTGAAAGCCATTATGTTGCCTCAACTGATCCGAATGCGGTGTTGAAAAGTGTGTGGTGGATTGGTGTTGCTTTGGTCGCATTTAGTGCATTAGAAGCATTCTTTGCCTTCAGAATTCCTTTTTTCGGCCAACAAGCGGTTGAAAATGAAGAAAAATTTGCAATGTCGAAATACCTCTCGCTGGGTTACTTACGCGATAACATCCGCACCTTGCATGCAGATAAAAATATCTGGTTAAGCGTGATTGGGTTAAGTTTGTTCTGGAGTGTATCGCAAGTGATTGTGGTGGCTTTCCCTGCTCACTATAAAGCCTTGTTTAACGCAGATAATGCGGTCATCATCCAAGCCATTCTTGCGGTAAGCGGCTTAGGTTTAATCGTGGGCTCATACCTTGCGGGCAAAGCATCAAAATTACACATTGAGCTTGGGATTGTACCCGTTGGCGCATTAGGGATTTTCGTTTCGCTTTTCTGCTTAACACTTGTGCAAAACAACGCAATGTTAATGCTTTGCTCTTTTGGATTTGGTTTCTTTGGCGGATTATTTATCGTGCCGTTAAATGCCACCATCCAATATTTCGTGCCTGAAAAAATCAGCGGCAAAATTATGGCGGGCAATAACTTTGTGCAAAATGTCTTTATGGTTGGCTTCTTGTTGCTTAGCATTCTATTTGTAGAGTTTAGCGTTTCAACCACAGGTTTGTTCTTAACCGTATCAGTGGTTTGCTTGCTAGGCAGTTTTTATGCAATGTGGCAACTTCCGCACTTATTCACCCGCTTGTTGTTATTACCATTGTTGAAAACAAACTACCGTTTCCACGTGGAAGGGTTGAAAAACTTACCGCAAAGTGGTGGCGTGTTGTTGCTAGGAAACCATATTAGCTGGATCGACTGGCTCGTGTTACAAGCCGCAAGCCCACGTGCGATTAAATTTGTGATGTTCCGTCCGATTTACAACAAATGGTATCTCACTTGGTTCTTACGCATTTTTAAAGTCATTCCAATTGGGGCAGGCTCAAGCCGTGAGTCGATTGAAACTATTCGTAAATATCTTCAAAACGGCGAAGTGGTGGCGTTGTTCCCTGAAGGTCATATTAGCTATAACGGTCAAATCAACGAGTTCAAAAAAGGTTTTGAGCACGTGTTAAAAGATTTGGACAATGTGACCACCGTGCCATTTTATTTGCGTGGTTTATGGGGTAGCAGCTTCTCGCGTGCAAATAGTTTCTACAAAAACTTAACTAAACGCCAAGGCAAACGTGAAATCTTGGTGGCATTCGGTAAACCAATTCACGGCTTTATTGATGCGACCGCGATGAAACAAAAAGTGTTGGAGCTCTCTTATTCTGTATGGGAAAAAGTGATGCAAAAACGCAAACCGCTAACCCATCACTGGCTTAATAACGCAAAATCGAACCTGTTTAAAGAGTGCGTGGTGGATAGCCAAGGAGTGAAGCTCAATAACTTGAAGTTCATTACCGCAGTGTTGTTGATGAGTAAGGCGTTGAAAGCGCAACTTGGCGATGCGAAAAACGTGGGCGTGTTGTTACCAAGCTCAGCGATTGGGGCGATTGTGAATATGGCGTTGATGATTATCGGCAAAGTGCCTGTGAATCTAAACTATACGCTAAGCCCTGAAGTGATGGCAAAAGCCCTTGCCAAAGCAGAAATTGAATACGTGATTTCAGCCGAAAAATTCCTCAATAAACTAAACGCAAAAGGCTTTTGTTTCGATGAAGTGTTGGCAGGTAAGCTATTACAAGCGGACGAAATTGCAAAACAATTTACCAAAGGCGAAAAAGTGAAAGCGATGCTTACTGCATTATTCGCCCCAGCTTGGTGGATTAAATTGATGCATTTTGCGGAAATTCGCTTAAATGATACTGCGGTAATCTTATTTAGTAGTGGCAGCGAAGGCGACCCGAAAGGCATTGAAATTAGCCATAAAAACTTGCTCACTAACATCAAACAGGTGAGTGAATTGCTCAATTTCCACAAAGAGGATGTGATTTTAAATTCATTGCCAATTTTCCACTCTTTCGGTTTAACCGTTACCACCTTATTGCCACTTTGTGAAGGCATTAAAATGGTAAGCGTTGCTGACCCGACCGATGGGGCTGAAGTGGGTAAAATGTGTGCAAGATATAACGTCAGCATCCTGTTTGGTACATCAACGTTCTTCCGCTTATATACGCGTAACAAAAAACTTCATCCGTTGATGTTACAAAGCGTGCGAATGGTGATTGCAGGGGCGGAAAAACTCAAACCAGATGTGAAAGAAGCGTTCTGCTTAAAATTTGGTTTAGAGATCTACGAAGGGTATGGTGCTACCGAAACTACCCCTGTGGCAAGCGTGAATATGCCGAATATTCTCGACTCAGATACGCTAAAAGAGTTTACCTTCAATAAAGTGGGCTCTGTGGGGATGCCATTACCAGGTACAATCATAAAAATTGTTGACCCAAATACATTGGAAGAGTTGCCTGTTGGCGATGATGGCTTAATTCTGATTGGTGGCGGTCAGGTAATGAAAGGTTATTTGAACGATCCAGAAAAAACGGCAGATGTAATCGCTGAGCTGGATGGTGTGCGTTATTACAAAACGGGCGATAAAGGGCATATTGATGAAAATGGTTTTGTGACCATTGTCGACCGCTATTCCCGCTTCGCAAAAATTGGCGGCGAAATGATTAGCCTTGGTTCGGTTGAAGAAAATATCGCTCAAGTGCTAAATGATGAACATCAATTTGTTGCGGTGGCGGTAGAAGATGACAAAAAAGGCGAGAGCATTGTCTTGTTGGTGAAATCGGCACTAAGTTTAGAAGAAATCAATGCTCGCATTAAATCGCTGAATATTCCACCGATTATGTTGCCAAGCCAAGTGTTCTTGGTGGATGAAATCCCTCTATTGGGATCTGGTAAAGTTGATTTCAAAGGGGCAAAAGCGTTGGCAGTAATGCTTACTAGATAATCAACCTATGAAAAAAGCGGTATAAATTTTGTAAAGCTTTGCAAAAAATGTACCGCTTGTGAGGTCTTTATCGTATTTGGAATAAGGTTAGAATGTTAAATATGGGCTGATTTTCTCAATGGTTGTATCGCCAATGCCTGAGATTTTGCTTAATTCCGCAGCATTTTTGATTTTGCCCACTTTGTTACGATATTCAACAATCGCTTTGGCTTTTGCTTCACCAATACCGCTTAATTTTTGTAACGTTGCGGCATCTGCTTTGTTGATATTAATTTTTGCTGCTTTTTCTGCTTTTGCTACGGTATTTTTCGCTGCAGATTTAGCAGCATCTACTTTTTCTGTTGCTTCCGTTTTTACTGAATTTAACGTTTCACGTGCTGTTTTTGCATCGTTTTTGACCGCTTTTACTTCCGATTTCGCTTTTTCTACAACCGCATTTTTCATTTTGTTCATATCGGTTGCGGCTGAAGTTTCAGTTTGGGTAACCGCTTTTTTCGCTGAAGAAAGTTCGTTGTTAATCGCTGTTTTTGCCTCTTGTTTAAAGGTGGCTAGTGGGTTTGCTGTTTCAGCAAAAGAAGAGGTTGCAGTCATTGCAACGGCAAGGGCTAATAGTGCTTTTAATGGTTTCATTTTTTGTCCTTAAATGGGGAAATGAGGGTTAATCATAATGAAAAAAACTGTACAATAAGACCCGTTTAGCAAAATGAAGTTCATTTTAATTTTTTTAGTTGTGTGTTTTATAAGCAAGAGAAAACGATGAGAACCTTTGATTCCACCACCGAACAAAATATTTTACGCGTTGTACAAGAAGAAGTTGTGCCTGCTTTGGGTTGTACGGAGCCGATCTCTTTGGCGTTGGCTTCGGCAACCGCCCGTTATTATTTAGGCAAAATGCCCGAACATATTGAAGCAAAAGTTTCGCCCAATTTAATGAAAAATGGAATGGGCGTAACTGTGCCGAATACAGGGACGGTTGGTCTGCCAATGGCTGCGGCAATTGGGGCGATTGGGGGCGATCACGAAGCAGGCTTAGAGGTGTTGAAAAACATTTCCGCCGAGCAAGTGGTACAAGCCAAACAGATGATGAGCCAACATTTGGTGAACGTAGCGATTTTCGATACCGAGCATATTTTGTATTCGGAAGCGACCCTGTTTGCGGGAGATGAGAGTGTAACTGTTCGCATTGCCGCCCATCATACCAACGTGATTTACATTGAAAAAAATGGCGAGGTGCTTTTCTCTGTACCTTGTTTGGTGGATAGTGGCAATGCGCCCTGTGTCTTTTCAGAACTGACTGCCAAAGATATGTTCGATTTTTCGATGAGCGTGGTGTTAGACAAAATTCGCTTTATTCAACGTGCTGCCGAGCTGAACTCCGCCCTTTCACAAGAAGGCTTGCGAGTCGATTACGGCTTGCATATTGGGCGAACCTTGCAAAAGCAAATTGGGAGAGGCTTAATCAGCGATGATTTACTTAACCGCATTGTGATTGAAACCACCGCCGCCAGCGATGCTAGAATGGGCGGGGCAAATTTACCCGCGATGAGTAATTCAGGTTCTGGCAACCAAGGCATTACCGCCACGATGCCAGTGGTAGTGGTTGCTCGTCATATCCATGCCAGCGAAGAACAGCTCATTCGAGCCTTATTCCTTTCGCACTTAATGGCGATTTATATTCACAGTAAACTCCCTAAACTCTCCGCATTGTGTGCGGTAACTACTGCGGCGATGGGCAGTTGTGCAGGCGTGGCATGGTTGCTGACCGAGAGTTTCGATGCGATTAGTATGGCTATTAGCAGTATGATTGGCGATATCAGCGGCATCATCTGCGACGGTGCGGCAAACAGTTGTGCAATGAAGGTTTCTACCAGCGTAACTTCTAGTTATAAATCAATTTTAATGGCATTAGATAACACACAAGTCACAGGTAATGAAGGGATTGTTGAACACCAAATCGATCGCTCGATCAACAACCTCTGTGCGATTGCCAGCCGAAGTATGCAATATACAGATCGCCAAGTGATTGAAATAATGGTGAGTAAGCCGAAAAGCTAAAAATACAAGCGGTCAAATCGGCACTCCGGCTGCCAGGAGCACAACTGAATTGGTAAAGATTATCAAGAAATTGACCGCACTTATTTAGACAAAAAATACCTAACGACATGAATTGTCGCTTCATCTTTTATCATTAAGCCATCAACAGAGAGGGCATTAAAATGAAGAAAATTGTTTATATTGATATGGATAATGTGATGGTTGATTTTCCGTCTGGTATTGCAAAATTAGATGAGAAAACCAAGCAAGAGTATGAGGGGCGATATGATGAAGTTGAGGGCATTTTTAGCTTAATGGAGCCAATGCCGAATGCGATTTCTGCTGTGCATAAATTGATGAAAAAATACCATATTTACGCACTTTCTACCGCCCCTTGGCATAATCCATCGGCGTGGAGTGATAAAGTAAAATGGATTCAACATTATTTCGGTGAAGAAAAAGGTTCAGCCTTATACAAACGATTGATTTTATCCCATCATAAAAATCTCAACCAAGGCGATTATTTAATTGATGATCGCACTAAAAATGGTGCTGGCAAATTTCAAGGTGAACATGTTCATTTTGGTACAGAACAATTTGCTAATTGGAATTGCGTTTTATCTTACTTAGGCTGTGGGCCTTTTACATCAAGTGATATTTTGCAAGATTGTTTGAAAAAGTCAGCCGCCCTAGTGCAAGTTGAAAGTGAGGAGCAAAGCCGAGTCATTGGTGCTTTTGCAGATCGTTATAAATGGCAAGTGTTTAATTTGACATGTGTTTATGTGGATGAAACAGCAACCGAACAGAAAACGGTCTATTTAATTATCAGCCCTTATTTCAGTGATGAATTTAAAATACGTATTGAAGCAATGTGTACTCATATTCAAGCTGAATATGAAGTGTCACTACGCTCAAAATCACAGCTAAAACAATATTTCCAACAACTTTCAGATAAGCCATTCTTGCATATTGAAAGCTATACTTATCAACCGCTTTATAAAGCAGGGAATATTTTTGGCATGATGGCGAGAGATAGACAGGTTGATGAAATTTTAGGACAAAAGGAGCCTGAAAAATGACTTTGGAAAAGAAACCAATTTGCGTAGTATTAACCGGTGCTGGCATAAGTGCCGAAAGTGGTATTCCTACTTTTAGAGCGGAAGATGGCTTGTGGGCAGGGCATAAAGTAGAAGAAGTTTGTACGCCAGAAGCCTTAAAGAAAAACCGTGCAAAAGTATTAGAGTTTTATAATGAACGACGTCGTAATGCTCAAGCTGCAGAGCCTAATGCAGCACACCTGGCTTTGGTTGAATTGGAAGCGTTTTATGAAGTTCATATAATCACTCAAAACGTGGATGATTTACATGAGCGAGCGGGAAGTACTAATGTACTCCATTTACATGGTGAATTGAATAAAGCTCGCAGTAGTTTTAATACCGATTACATTGTTCCATGTTTGGGTGATCAACTATTAGAGGATAAGGATAATCACGGTCATCCAATGCGTCCACATATAGTCTTTTTTGGGGAAAATGTATCCATGTTTCCTAAAGCAGAAAAGTTAGTGAAAAAGGCAGATATTGTGATTGTTATTGGCACGTCATTACAGGTTTATCCCGCTAATGGATTGGTAAATCTTGCTCCATATGGTTCACTTATCTATTTGATCGATCCTAATCCAAATACAGGATTTGTCCGTAAGAAAGTGATTGCAATCAAAGAAAAAGCGGGTGAGGGCGTACCGAAAGTGGTCGCCGAGTTATTGGAGAAAATTAAAAAATCATAGAAAAACAACCGCACTTTTCACATAAATAGCAAGTTTCATATCGCTATACTGTATAACTGATGAATTAACGAGAAATGTATGCATCCAGTAATTGAATTTTATTTAGAACAAAGAAAAAGCCAACATAATTTATCTTTGCAAGATATGTGGGCAATGCCTAAAAGAATGATTGGCGATGCTTATTTTTATATTCCTTGGCTTTTACCTGTAACAGAAAGTTCAAAATGGAATCGTTCAGTACCGGTTTTTAACGAAGAAGACCTGGTTATTTTTATTGGAGATGAAGCAATTCAAAATAAATATTTACATTCTATTGATATTATTCTGAATTATTGGCTGATTTTCCCGATAAAAAAGAGGAAGATTTTGCCACGATTTATGGCGGCGTTTCTTCGTGTTTAGTTGCGGATTATTCCGAATTTCAAGATAAAATCTTTTATCAAGAAATTGAAATTCAACAAGGGGAAAGTTTATTACTTTGCTCTGATGGATTAACAGATGGACTTTCTGCTGAAGTAAGAGAAAAAATTTGGAAACAATATGATAATGATAAATCTCGATTGACGGTGTGTCGTAAATTAATTGCGAAACAAGGGTTTTATGATGATTTGTCAGTTATAATGTGTGCGTTTTAATTAACCTAAGGAGCCTATATGGCAAATAATATCAATAAAATTGTTGATTCTTTAAATTCTATCAATCAAGTGATAGAAAATTTTAGATTACAACGAGAAAAGACAGAATTGTATGATTCTAATCGATTTAATCCGTTTCGTTTTATGTATACAAATGAAATTGGTTTATCAAAAATTCTTGCATTTTTGTTAGATCCAACAGAAACGCATGGTCAGGGAGATTTGTTTTTAAATAGTTTTCTGAAATACATTGGGAAAAATAATTTCTTAGCATACGATAGTATCCAGGTTAATGTAGAGAAAAAAACAAATAAAAATCGTCGTCATGATATTTTTATTGAAGGTTTTTTGAATAATAAACCTCGTTGGATAATCTCGATTGAGAATAAGTTAAGATTTGCCTCTGATCAAATAGAGCAATTAAAAGACTATCGAGCGGATTTGGAAAGAAAGAATATAGATGAATATTGCCTTATTTATCTTCCAGTATTCCGAAATAATCCTACCGAAACTTCGATTTCTAAAGATGAGTGGGATAATTTAATCAGCGATAAGAAAGCAATAGTATTGTCTGCTGATGATTTAGTTAATTGGTTAGATAATACATTAATTATATCTCCAGTGATTAATCAATTTTGTCAATATTTCAAAAAGTTTTTAAGTGAGGAACTTATGGGTAATAAAGAAATCAATAGTGATTTAGTTAATCATTTAATGCAAAAGGGCAACAATAGTGCATTATATTCTGCATTGAGTGTGATTAATTTAAAAGACCAGTTATATGAAAGTCTAGTCAATGAATTGATTGAACAATTGGAATCACGTTGTGACTCTTATCAAAAATTAAAAGATTATGGTTGGAAATGTAATACTTCTGGTAAAGGAATATTATATAATGAGTTTGGAATTTTCTTTGCTCCAGAAGGAGTTTCTCTAGGTGTTGGTGTTGAGTTTAGTTCTGCTAATTTTGGAAATGGATATTATGGAGTTTATTGCAATAAAGATAAATCTCCTGAACTCAACAGTTTTCTAAATCAAATTTTTAGTGAATTAGAACTAAAAGAGAGTTTTGAAAAACATAATTCATGGATTAAGTGGAAGTACTTGGATGGATCGCTATTAAATTGGAATGCAGATATTCTAAGAAAAATTCCTACTGGTGACTTAGCTGATACACTTTTTGAGTTATGGGAGCCATTATTAGATGTGATTTCCAAGAATATTGATGCGATTAGTTCATTAGAAAAATAGACATTTAATCTAAACGACAAGAATTGTCGCTATCTTTTTTAAACTATGCTCAAACCCATTAGATTTGAGCATTTTTTATTGGAGTAATGATTATGTCTAAATTCAAACTTAACCCACCATCAGTTTCCCCATATACCGAAAAATTAATGTTGCAACTTTTATTAGAATATCGAGGATTTTCAGAAGTTTTTCGTGAGAATAATTGGCGATATGACAATATTGCGGAAGCCTTAGGTTTACCGAGTGAAATGGAGAATAGCGATGATTTTTGTGCGAAAGTAAAAGAATTATTACAAGGGCGAAATAAAACGTTGCCAAAATTGACCGCTCTTTGAACTGCACCTCAAATTAGGTGTCCAGGTTTTGGGGTGCAGTTCATGTTGCTTACGAGTATTTAGCGTTATCGTTTGCCTGTTTTAAATCTTCTTCTGCTGGTGGATAAATATCAAACCAATCAAAATCATAGACTTTTTCTCTAAGCGCATTTAGATCTTCTGAAACCGGAATTTCATCGCCTGGTAGTCCTGTTTTTGAATTTACAACAATAACGGTTAATGGAGGAAGATTATTCTGATTACAGTAATGTGCAATATATCCTAATATTGGTCCAAGAATACCTGAAGCAGTATTTCCAAACATATGAGTCGATAACGATTTATATGTCTGTGTTTGTCTATTCATAGCAGAGGAAACTAGAATCTGCCACGCTTGTAATGCTCGACTAGGGTGTGTTTTTACTTCACTAAATTTTTTAATATGAGTATTCATACTATTTGTTCCTTGTAGAATTAAAGAATAAACCGACTCAAATCCTCATTTTCCACCACATCATTTAATGCAGTTGAAACATAATTTTCATCAATCACAATTTTTTCGCCACTGCGTTCATTTGCATCAAATGAAATACCGTCCATTAAGCGTTCTAGTACCGTGTGTAAACGGCGGGCGCCGATATTTTCGGTTTTTTCATTCACGCGGAAAGCGGACTCAGCAATTTTGCTAATACCATCTTGGGTAAATTCCACTTCTACCCCTTCGGTTTTCATTAGCTCGCGATATTGGAGAGTCAGTGAAGCATTTGGCTCAGTTAAAATGCGCTCAAAGTCATCTTTGGTAAGCGATTTGAGTTCTACACGAATTGGTAAACGACCTTGTAATTCTGGCAATAAATCTGATGGGCGAGCCACTTGGAATGCGCCTGAACAGATAAAGAGAATATGATCGGTTTTCACCATGCCATGCTTGGTGTTTACCGTTGAGCCTTCGATAATTGGCAGTAAATCACGCTGAACCCCTTCACGAGAGACATCGCCACCTGAATGCTCACCTTTTTTACAGATTTTATCGATCTCATCAATAAATACGATGCCATGTTGTTCAACCGCTTCTATCGCTTGTTGTTTCAACTCTTCAGGGTTGACTAATTTAGCGGCTTCTTCATCTAACATCACTTTTAACGCATCTTTGATTTTCATTTTGCGTTTTTTTGTTTTGTTTGGCGACATCCCTTCAAATAGAGATTGCAGCTGAGAAGTCATATCTTCCATGCCCGGTGGCGTCATAATTTCCACACTCACTTGTGCTGCTACATCAATTTCGATCTCTTTGTCATCAAGCTGACCTTCACGTAATTTTTTACGGAAAATTTGGCGAGTTGAAGTGTTATCAGATTCTTGTACGTTACCCCACTGATCTTTTGCTGGTGGTAACAATACATCTAAAATGCGATCTTCTGCCGCATCTTGTGCGCGCATACGGTTTTTCTCTACCGCTTGCGATTTCACTAATTTGACTGCAACATCAGTTAAGTCTTTAATAATTGACTCCACTTCTTTACCCACGTAACCCACTTCAGTAAATTTTGTGGCTTCGACTTTGATAAATGGTGCATTGGCTAATTTTGCTAAACGGCGAGCAATTTCAGTTTTCCCCACGCCAGTTGGCCCGATCATTAAAATGTTTTTTGGTGTTACTTCTTGGCGTAGCTCTTCTGGTAACTGCATACGGCGCCAGCGGTTACGTAATGCGATTGCCACCGCACGTTTAGCTTCTGTTTGTCCGATAATATGTGCGTCTAATTCTGAGACGATTTCACGAGGAGTCATTGACATAATTTATTCCTTGAAAAACTTCCCTCTTTACTTATGAAGGGCAGGGGAAGATTTGTTATAAGCGGTGATTTTTTCGCTAATATTTGTAAAGGGAAGATCGTTTCAAATCTCCCCTAACCCCTCTTTTCTAAAGAGGGGACTTTTTTTACACTTCTTCGATAACGTGATTGTGATTTGAGTAAATATCAATATCTCCCGCAATTTTCAGTGCTTCTGCCACAATTTCTTTCGCAGTCAGATTGTTTTTTGTTCTTAATAAGGCTAATGCTGCCGATTTGGCATAGTTACCGCCAGAACCGATAGCTAATACATCAAATTCTGGCTCAATCACATCACCAGAGCCTGACACGAGTAAAAATTCACTTTCATTTGCCACAATCATCATCGCTTCTAATTTGCGAAGTGAACGTTCAGTGCGCCACTCTTTTGCCAATTCAACGGCAGATTTCACTAAATGCCCTTGGTGCAGTTCTAATTTTTTCTCAAACAAATCACGCAAAATAAATGCATCAGCTGTTGAACCTGCAAAGCCTGTGACGACTTTATCTTTGTATAAACGGCGTACTTTACGTACTGTGCCTTTTTCTACACAGTTGCCTAATGTTGCCTGACCATCACCACCGATCGCCACTTTGCCATCTTTACGAACACATACAATCGTCGTCATTGTTGATCCTTTATTTTTGGTAAAAAACTGCCCACTAGATTGGGGAGGATTGACCGCTTTTCAAGGCTAGATGGTCGGATTTCATAAAATATTTGAGTTCTTATTCTCAAATCTATTGACTGAGTTAAATGAGAATGGTTATTATCAATCAAGCTGTTTTGAAGAGGAAATAATAATGAAGGAATCAATTTACATCATTGTAATGGTTATCGCTTTTGTTATATTCATTAAATTATTAGACTTGGCTATTTTTAGAAAAATAACAAAAGATAAAGACAAGCGTGAAGTTTATCAGATAATCTGCTGTTTATTTATTATTTTGGCTTTATATTTTTTCAATTTAGATATCCAGTTAAGATTAGGCTCGCCAATACCTATCTTATCACTATGTGTTGCAGTTTTATTTTCTTTTCTAATAGAGAAGAAAAATAAAATACAGTTCTAAGGTAGCTAGATTATTTGCAGCAGTAGCGACAATAGCGATTTATTTTTCCTGTATATATTTAGCAAAAATAATATTATGCTAAAAGCATTTATAACTGCTTTTAAGGTTTATCCCACCTCATAAAACTCCAACGGCAATCCATCAGGATCTCTGAAAAACGTAAAGCGTTTGCCCGTGAGTTCGTCCACGCGAATAGGTTCGCATTCAATTGCAAAACTTGCCAAGAATGCAACCGCGTGTTCTACGTTTTTTACCCGAAATGCCAAGTGCCGTAAGCCACAGGCTTCAGGCGTGGTAGGACGAGCGGGCGGATTGAGGAAGCTGAATAGTTCAATCTGCGAGCCATCGGTAAATTTCAAATCGAGCTTATAGCTTTGACGTTCGGCTCGGTAGGTTTCTTTAATAATTTTCGCACCTAAAATAGTGGTGTAAAAATACTTAGATTTTTCGTAATCGCTGGCAATGATGGCAACATGGTGGAAGCCTAAAATCGGTGTTGTCATTTGTAAACCTTTTGAGAAATTTAACCGCTTGCAGTATCATCTTTCCCTTTCCATTTTTCAAGCTCCTATTTTCATGAATAATTCCTCAAATTCCGCTTTTACTGCTCAATCGAACCCGAACGCCCCTTTTGCCCGCAAGGTGTTGGCGTGGTTTGCGGTGTATGGACGTAAACATCTGCCGTGGCAGCAAAATAAGATACTTTATAAGGTTTGGCTGTCGGAAGTGATGTTGCAACAAACGCAGGTGGCAACCGTCATTCCTTATTTTGAGCGGTTTGTCGAGCGTTTTCCGACGGTAATGGACTTGGCGAATGCCCATATTGATGAGGTATTGCATCTTTGGACGGGGTTGGGCTATTACGCTCGGGCACGTAATTTACACAAGGCAGCACAAACGATTCGCGATCAATTCGGGGGTGAATTTCCTACCCAATTTGACGATGTATTGGCGTTGTCTGGCGTAGGCAGAAGTACGGCGGGGGCAGTGCTTTCTTCGGTGTTAAATGCACCTTATCCGATTTTGGATGGCAATGTGAAACGGGTGTTATCGCGTTATTTCGCAGTTGAAGGCTGGAGCGGTGAAAAGGCAGTAGAAAATCAGCTTTGGCATTTAACTGCACAAATTACGCCAACCGAGCAAGTAGCGGATTTTAATCAAGCAATGATGGATTTAGGGGCGATGATTTGCACCCGAACCAAGCCAAAATGTTCACTTTGTCCGTTGGCAGAGGATTGCCAAGCGAATCAGTTAGAGGCGTGGGAAAAATTTCCTGCTAAGAAACCGAAGAAAATTTTACCCGAACGACAAGCCTATTTTCTGGTATTGAAGCAAGGCACTCGTATTTTGTTGGAACAGAGGGAAGCGAAAGGTTTATGGGGCGGGTTGTATATTTTTCCACAGTTTGAGAATGAAGCAAGTTTCAAGCGGTTTATTTCTGATAAGAATTTGCAAATTAGCCGCCATTTACACGCGTTTCGCCACACGTTCAGCCATTTTCACTTAGATATTACCCCTATTTTGGTAGAGTTGGATGAGCAAAAGAACGAAGAAAATCGACCGCTTGGCGTTGCAGAAAATGAGGGAAATTCCCGCTATTTTGTATCTTCAAAGGCGAATTATTGGTATGATCTGACCCAACCGAATGAAATAGGCTTAGCAACGCCCGTGAAGCGGATTTTAGATGAATTATCTCAAGAGAATAAGGATTGATTATGGCACGCACCGTATTTTGTGAATATTTAAAACAAGAAGCAGAAGGATTAGATTTTCAACTTTATCCTGGCGAGTTAGGTAAACGTATTTTTGATTCAATCAGCAAGCAAGCGTGGAGCGAGTGGATCAAAAAACAGACAATGTTAGTGAATGAAAAAAAATTGAGTATGATGAATCCTGAGCATCGTAAATTGCTTGAAACCGAGATGGTAAACTTCTTGTTTGAAGGTAAAGAGGTGGTGATCGACGGTTATAAACCAGTTGAGTAAGGCAGTTGCGATGAAAAAACATACGAAATATTTGCCGCTGTTGGCGTTGATTCCGTTTTTGATTTCGTGTGGCAGCAGCCCGACAAAACACACTAAACGCCACGGAAGCAAATATCATAACTATGATTTTAAAGATACCAATGGCTTGGATATTTTAACGGGGCAGTTCTCGCATAATATTGATGATATTTGGGGAAGCCAAGAGTTGTTGATCGCAACAAAAAAAGATTACGTGAAATATACTGACCAATATTACACCCGTAGTCATATTTCGTTTGAAGACGGGGTGATTACGATTGAAACGTTGGCAGATCAAGCACGCTTGAAAAATGCGATCGTGCATACACTATTGATGGGTGGAGATCCGAAAGGAATTGACTTATTCGCTTCTGGCGATACACCGATTAGTGCGAATCCGTTCCTTGCGGGACAGGTGAAAGACCAATATGGGCGTTATGTAACGAATGCGGTCATTGCTAATGATTTCGCCAATTATTTGGTGCAAAATGCGACGACACGTCGTTTGAAAAATGGACGTAATGTCGCGGTGGTGCAAATCAAGATGGTGGAAGGGCATATTGAAATTCGTGCTCGCCAATATTTGCCATTAGTGCGGAAGATGGCAAAACGATACGGTATTGAACCTAGCCTGATTTTAGGTATTATGGAAGTGGAGTCAGCATTCAATCCATACGCGGTAAGTTATGCGAATGCGATTGGTTTGATGCAAATTGTGCCTAAAACAGCTGGACGTGATATTTTTGCTCGTAAAGGCTTAAATGGCCAGCCAGATCGTGCTTATTTATATAATCCAGAGCAAAATATTGATGCGGGTACAATGTATCTCTCTATTTTGCATGAAGAATATTTGGATGGAATCACCAATTCGACTTCAATGTATTATGCAATGATTTCTGCATATAATAGTGGAGCTGGAGCGGTATTAAAAGTGTTCGATTATGATAAATATGAGGCGATTGATCGTATTAACGAGCTTTCGCCAGATGCAGTTTATCGTATTTTAACCACGGCTCACCCATCAGCACAGGCGAGAAATTACTTGAAGAAAGTATCTAAAGCCCGTGAAAAATATCGTTCTGTTCGTTAATTTGATGTTAAAAAATACAATTAGCACAAAAAAAGATCGAATAAACGGAATTTTTAATTTTTTGTAAAAAAAACGTTTGACGGGGTCTGAAAAAAACTGCATAATGCACCCCGTAAACGACGAGATGCCTCGATAGCTCAGTCGGTAGAGCAGGGGATTGAAAATCCCCGTGTCGGTGGTTCGATTCCGCCTCGAGGCACCATTTCCTCCTTAGTTCAGTCGGTAGAACGGTGGACTGTTAATCCATATGTCGCAGGTTCGAGTCCCGCAGGAGGAGCCATATTAAGAAGCCCTGATGAGAAATCATCAGGGCTTTCGCTTTTCTAGTATCCTACCATTTATATTTAACGTGAAATTCCCCAAGTGAGGGGATTTTTTGTATAATGCCTCAATCTATTTTTTCGTTTAATTCATATTTTGCAAAGAATTAACTCCCCTCTTTAGCAAAGAGGGGCAGGGGGAGATTTTGGCAGAAGATAAAACGAAGCTCATACGAGAAATTAACATCGTGATCAAATCTCCCTAACTCCTCTTTTCTAAAGAGGGGGATTAATTTGCAAACAAAAAACAAAAGAGAACAAAAATGTTTGAAAACCTGTCTGATAGACTTTCCAAAACGCTCAAAAACATCACTGGCAAAGGGCGTTTAACCGAAGATAACATTAAAGATACTCTCCGCGAAGTGCGTATGGCATTGCTTGAAGCAGATGTTGCCTTGCCTGTTGTGCGTGAGTTTATCAATAAAGTTAAAGAGCGTGCAATTGGCGAAGAGGTCAATAAAAGTTTAACGCCAGGGCAAGAGTTCCTCAAAATTGTACGTGCTGAGCTTGAGCAAGCAATGGGCGAAGCAAATGAAGGACTGAATCTTGCTACCCAACCGCCTGCGGTCATCTTAATGGCAGGTTTGCAAGGTGCAGGTAAAACCACTTCGGTAGGTAAATTAGCCAAATTCCTTAAAGAACGTGAAAAGAAAAAAGTGCTTGTGGTTTCTGCCGACGTTTACCGCCCAGCCGCGATCAAACAGCTTCAAACCTTGGCGGAAGCGTTAAAAGTAGATTTTTTCCCAACCGAAACCACGCAAAAGCCTGTTGAAATTGCAGAAGCGGCATTAAAATACGCAAAACTTAACTTCTTTGATGTGTTGATTGTCGATACCGCTGGTCGCTTGCACGTAGACGGCGAGATGATGGATGAAATTAAACAGCTTCACGCTACACTCAACCCAATTGAAACACTCTTCACTGTGGACGCAATGACAGGTCAAGATGCTGCAAACACCGCTAAAGCGTTCAACGAAGCCTTGCCATTAACAGGTGTCATTTTAACTAAAGTGGATGGTGATGCTCGTGGTGGTGCGGCATTGTCTATCCGTCAAATCACAGGAAAACCAATTAAATTCCTTGGTGTGGGTGAGAAAACCGATGCGTTAGAGCCATTCCATCCAGACCGCGTGGCTTCTCGTATTCTTGGTATGGGTGATGTGCTGTCACTTATCGAAGATTTACAACGCAGTGTAGACCAAGAAAAAGCAGAAAAAATTGCTCAAAAATTCAAAAAAGGTGATGAATTTACCCTTGATGATTTCCGCGATCAGCTTGTCGAAATGAAAAAAATGGGCGGGATGATGTCGATGCTTGAAAAATTACCAGGGGCGAAAAACTTGCCTGATCACGTAAAAAATCAAGTGGATGACAAAATGTTCATCAAAATGGAAGCGATCATTAACTCAATGACGCTCAAAGAGCGTGCAAACCCAGATATCATCAAAGGTTCACGTCGTCGCCGTATTGCATTAGGTTCAGGCACACAAGTGCAAGACGTGAATAAACTTCTCAAGCAATTCGATGAAATGCAACGTATGATGAAAAAAATGCGTAAAGGCGGAATGGCAAAAATGATGCGTGGTATGAAAGGGATGATGGGCGGTGGTTTAGGCGGTCTAGGTGCACTCGGTAGCATGTTTAAGCGTTAGTATCTATAACAGAAACCGCTTGTAGGAAAATCTACAAGCGGTTTTTTAATTTAGCTATTTTTTCACTAAAATCTCCACTGCCAATTGTTGTTTAAAACCCAGTAACTGATTTAGGCGGGCGGTTTCGACACAGATCATATGTTGGTAATCGTTCGGTTGCATTGCACTTGGTGGGGTGTCCCACGGGTTCCAAAGTACGATACTGTCGGCGTTTTGGTGGTCGATCTCAATATTCCGCTCCCACAAGCGGTCGGAAATGATTGAGTTTTTACCAATATAAGGATAAATACAATCCACACCTTGTTGAATTTGACGAGTAGTAGGCAATTTAACTTGTTGATCAGTGAGTTTATCGAACGCGGTCATCGGCAAATTTTGCACTTCTACATTCTCAATTTGACTTAAATTGAAATAGCTATGTAGTGCAATTTGAGCAGGATCTTGCCCATAATGGGTAAATTCAAGTCGGAGTTTTTCGCTGAATATCATTTGAATGTGAGCTTGGATTATCTGATGCTCATCAAATAGTGAGAAATTTAATATGACTTGTTTATCCTGGATATCGTAATCGCTAAGTGTCCAAAGTTGTAAGCGGGCTGTGCCGTGGGCTGGCTGCTTTACGGTGCCAAACCAAGGATAGCAAATTGGTATACCCCCACGAATAGCGACACCTCGTTTGAATGACTCAATAGGGCTAAGCCAAAAAATATCGTGTTCTGCATGGCGAGGTTGCCAACTTAACAATTGTGCACCTTGGAGAGCGATTCTGGCTTTTCCGACGGGATGATCGAGTTCAAGCACTGGGATTTCGTTTTGTTGAATAAGGTAAAGAGAATTAGCTAAGTTCATTTTTAGATCCTTTTTATTATTTCTTGTCGGGACTAATCATATTAGCCTCTACAAAAGTGAGATTATCATATTCTTTTTTAACGTATGCTTCTCGCCATTTCTTGCATATACGGCATCGTTTTCTCAAAAAAATAGCGATACGAAGGGCAGAGATAATTGTGTAAATTCGGGTCGTTTTCTACAGGTACGAACCGATGTTTCGGACAGCCACCGTTGCAAAGTTTTTTAAATTTGCAACGCTTGCCACGCGAATTCGACTATTTTGCTAGTGATTGCGACTTATATGTTGATCGCACATTTGATGAAATAAAAAACAAGCGGTGAAATTTGCAATTTCTTTTACTAATTTCACTGCTTGTGATTATTTAAAGGCTGGCACGATAAACATTGTTTTTAATTGGTTTTCATCTTCTACAGTTTGAAGTAGTTGAAAGCCGTGTTTCTGATAATGAGAGATAAGATTTGGATGATCTTCACATTCAAGAACAATAACACGCCCACCCACAGAACGTTTTGCTAAATAAATTTGCTGATAAATATCATCAAGTATGGTTGATAAATTGATAGGATTATTTGAAATGGCTTCATTCTTAGCAATTTGACCAATAAGAAACACTTTTAGGATATTGCCTGCACCTAATCCACCCGATAATTTTTTCCAAAGTGTTTTACTTGCTTCAATCCGAATTTCTTTAAACGAAAGAGCATAATAGGCAAGAATTTGCCCATTTTCATTGAGAATGAGATGTGTTGAAGCGGCCGATGCTTGTTCAAACCGAATTGCTTTTTGTACTAAAAATTTCTCAACATCAGGATTTCGGGAACATTGAAAAAAGGTAAGAAATCGCTGTGTTTCTTCAATACCTAAGTTTTCGATTAGTTCATTGAGGCTAATTGTTTTTTTATTGCACATAAAACATCTTGTTTCTTCTGTTCTTCCTGAGAGGGATTTGTTTTTCTTAATTGAATTTCCGTTGGATTATCTATTGCATATAATAAATCTTTGACGACTTTTTGATCAGAAATCACAAAATTCTTGCTAAAAGAAGAAGTTGCCATAAATTGCTCCTATTTAAATTACTGTATATTGTTTTAGTATATCACTGTCTATTTTAACATATTTATAAGTAAAGCGGTGAAATTTACCATTTCTTTTACAAATTTCACCGCTTGTGAATATTATTTTTGTAATTTTCTGAGTAACTCGATTTCTCTTTCTAACCCATTTATAATTTTATCTTTTTGTGCTAATAATTCATCTTTATGGCTTAATATTAATTGTAATTGTTGGATTATTTGATCTGTATTTCCATTCCCAACAGCAAAACAAAAATTATTCGAATTACTAAAATCATTATCGGTATTATTAAAATATACCTTTTCATTTTCCCCCACAGAGAGCAACTCACAAATATCCATATCAAATACTTCAGAGATTTGTTCTAAACGAGATAGATTTGAACGCACTTCACCTCGCTCAATTTTCCCATAACCTGTTACCGACATCCCTAATTTATCCGCCATATTTTCTTGCGATAACTGGTGTTGTTCGCGTAACTGACGGATTTTCTCATTGATTCTCATACTCTACCCTCTCAAGGTAAATAGTTACCTTAATTCGGTAACTTACTGTAATTGTTGGTTTATTGTACATAATTTAGACCAAATTATAATAGTTTTGGTTTTTTTCTCCTACTTTTATTTATCGAGGTCTCTATGAAACTAAGAAATGTAACCCTTGCAGCAGCACTTTTAGCCGTATTAACAGGTTGTGGAAGTAGTGGCGGCAGTTCAAACACACCAAACACTAATCAACCAACCGCTCAAAATGAGCAAGCTCGTCAGCAAGTAACTGATGCTAAGAAAGCCGAAGAAGCTCGTAAAGCTGAAGAAGCACGTAAAGCAGAAGAAGCCCGTAAAGCAGAAGAAGCTCGCAAAGCCGAAG
>ENA-OWND01000594-OWND01000594.1-metagenome-genome-assembly--contig:-NODE-594-length-25080-cov-4.389650_pt1 | contig 25080 bp, 28 predicted proteins | sample MGYA00245342_ERZ651119 | MGnify/ENA primary metagenome ERZ651119 (study PRJEB26857, sample SAMEA4031756) | metagenome | biome: human; feature: oral; material: saliva | place: Philippines | collected 2014... | reverse complement strand
GGCCTCCATGTCGGTCCACATCGTGCCATCTCGGTCGATGTTGATATGGTAATCTTTGAAGTGCTTACCGCCTTTGACTCCAGTCCAATGATAGTATGCCTTTTCAATTTTACCGTACGCATCTAGCGCTAAGGACTGTAACTCGTCCATTGTAATTTGTCGAAACATTTATTTCCCCCTCTCGTCATGGTTAACGTCATCAGATAGTTGTTGTATGCTAGGTCGATTCATAGGTAATGTATTCGGTTCCTCCAGCTTATCGGGTATCCCGTTATGGTCCTTATCGATGAACATGCCACACAGTCCGACGATAGACATAAGCACCGACGGAACGAATATGTGGTCGATGATAAGTATGCCCTTATCGATAAGTTGATTCGCTTCAGGCAATACATAACCTCTAATCGTTGATAGAACATACTGGGCAACTACGAGTATCATCGGTACTAGCATGACGAGGACTAATGCCCTCGTTGCTAATACTCCAGTTGGCCGTATGCCAGCTATTCTGATGGACTGATAGGACCGCTTGATGCGGTTAATGATAGCTAACTTATCCATTGCCCCTCCATGCTCTGATAATCTCTAATATGCCTTGGAATACCTTTCCAAAGTCGATGAGGTCATCTTCAACCATTTCGCGTAAATTCTCAATAATTGACCAACATTCGGAGAAGAACGGAAATAGCATAAACATAAAGGATATGATATGGTCGATGAATAGTTCCGTATTCGGAATAGGGATATCCGGTAGGGATTCAAACACTATCGATAAGAGCATCCAGGCTGGGTACTGAACGCATAACTTCGTCAGTAAATCGGATCGTAAGCGTTCACTCATTAGGTACCTACGTTTCAGCCCTGTAGTCGCGTCAACATATCCACCCTTCCCCCATCCATACCATGCGAGCGTTGTAAATAATGTAATAGGTGTATTGTTCCTGTGATTATCCTTGTTGTACCTAAGCACCTCCGCTGTAATGCGTTGCGCTGCGTCAATGAATAGCAGTACAGTCGTTAATATGATGATAACGCCCATACTGACGATATGTTCATGTGACACACCGCTAATCAGCATTAGAATAATGTCGTTCAATATATCCATTCACTCCCCCTAAGTGTGATAGTTAAGTAGGTCGAACACATGCAAGCAAGGCTTTCACAGCGAATGACTCTGTCAGCATTCGCCATGCCTCGCATAGAAAATCCGTTATTACTTGCATTTTATAATCCCTCATTAGCACTGTTTATGAATTCGTGATTTTCTGCGTTATATATAAAATAAGGATTACGGCTGTCGCCTGTAGATACATTACGTCCAAAATCATTGGTTAAATCCTTAATAGCTAAAGGAGTCCAGTAACTGTCAAGCCACTTGAACACAGTACTCTCTGGATTCTCTACACGCCAAGTCGAATTACTATGATTTACAATAGTTCCAGATTTATCATGTAAAGAACTTTTGTTCATTTTAAGCATAACACGCTTATTAGTCTTAATAGTGATTTTATTGACATCGCCAATATTCCAATTAGGTAAAATCTTAAATATATCTACATTATTGTAATTTGATACATCAATTTCAATATCATTTCCCAATCGTGTATATATGACGCCATTAGTATCTGTGTACACCTCATCTGGTGCTACGGTTGAACTTCTGATAAGCAAAGTTGTTTGCTCGTTATCGTTTAGATCATAATATTTGAGCTCGATATTCTTAGGCCCAAATGGCTCAATAGTGATACGCATATTATCGCTTTCAAACTCTTTTTTCTCGCCACCATTTACGGCCACTTTAAAATGAGGCTCTCCTGTGAGGTCTATGTAGTCTTGGCCTGTGCGTGGTTGAGTATATTCTAATTGTCTAAAAGTAGCGTCAGAGATATAGCCATTTTCTGATAGCTTTTCAATGAGCTTAGTAAGTATAGTATCAACGCTTGTATTTTCTAAATAAATATTTTTAGATTTCAAAAGCTCAGCTGCTTTTTCGGCACTACCCACATCACCTTTAGGACCTTTTACGCTTTTGAGAAATTCGCCATCTTTCTTTAATATTTGAGCCGTCTCTTCCGCGCTACCTTTATCACCTTTAGGACCACGTAAGCTATCTAACCAGTCTTGTTCAGTACCTCTGAAGCCATGAGCTACTGCGATAGCATATGCGCTTTTACCGGCCCCTTCCACGATAGGCAGTACAATCTCTTTTCCTACCTTCTCAACAAGGGCCATTGCTGAGGTTTCATCAAATTTCAAAGTTAATGTGTTATCTGCCATGATAAGTTACCTCCCCTTACTCATGCATAGAAATATCCGGCACGATCGTAATCGTACCTTGACCAATCTTTAGCCAGTGTTCATCGTTATAAAGGAATGCGTCATAGATATAGTCGCCACCCTTTATTTTCTTTTCCGCTGACTCTTGGCCAGAAATGAAAAACCTTACCTGTTTAGACTCTACCACAGGATGCAACTCTAATATCATATTGTCATATGGGCGCTTGCGAATTTTACAAGCGCCTTTATATTGACTCAACGTCATATCGCTTTCAGGCGGTACGACGTACGTGATATCAAAATCTTGTCCAGCGTAGAGTGTTAAATCTTGTTCGACCATATAGCCTCCTTATTGTCGTGCAATAACCAATACATATAGCTCACCGTAGGAATAAGATTTAGAGTAGTAATCGTGACCATTATCTCCGCCACCGCTCCATGTCTCAGCAGTTTTTGTCTCTACAACTGCTCGGCGTTTTCCAATAATACCTACATTTAAGTCATTATTAGCATTCATATAGATATCACATCGACCTATATATCTAGCTTTTTGTTGCTCATATTTTGACTGATCAATCGTATTTTGTGTTCTATCCCCCCACGGACCTGGAAGCTTACTTTCATAGTATCTATAATTACTGTTGAAATAACTTTCAGTCATTATGTAGCCAACAGGGATAAATGTACATTGACTTTCACTAAACCCTTCCGGTAGTGGACACCAGTCCCCATGACGGACCTTATAGATTTGTACATCAATGTTTCTGATTTTAAACCCGGCTTGCATAATGGATTGAGCCTCAATACGTGAGGCCGTGATGTTAGCACCGATGATATTGCCGTTGGCGTCAACTTTAAATGTACCGGTTCCGTTTTGGATCGTACCGCCGATAATTTTACCGCCTGTCACTTCACCAAGGTTAGCTGAGATAGCACTTAAGGAATTAACATTTAGCTTATCCGCAGTTACTGCATTAGCAGATAACATCTTATTGGTAATGATGTTATTGTCGAACAGAGCATTACCTGTTACGTGAAGTAACTTGCCATCAATCCTCGTTCCTGTAGAACTTAGATTGATACGGCTGATTATCTCATCACCATTCAGCGCTTTTAGTTTTAAGTCAATACCATTTTCTAGTTGGCTAAATTGAGTAGCCATATTAGTGGTTAGGCTTTGTACTTTCGTGGAATATTCGTTAGCCGCCTTTGTAAGCTCCTTAATCTTATCGTCCATAGCCTTAATACCAAGGGCTTCCTTATTGATTAAAGCCGGGTCAATACTAGTTGGTACGGACGTACCTACAATATTGGAATAAGCCCCCTCACCAAATACATCAACATAGGCAACTTTCACATCAAATACACCTGGGTCATGAGGTATCATATTTACGTTTGTAGTAACGAAATATTTTTCTGTACCAATGTAAATGTTAGCGCCTATACAAGTATCCGGTATGCTATCAAAGACCACGCTTACGCCTGTAATATTGCCTTTTACTTTGACGTTGGTCGGAGCGTTAGGAACTGCTGCGTCATAGTCGAGTCTAAGAGCTGGACCATAACCTTTAACAGGATTGTGTGCGTAAACGAACACCGCACCTCTACGAGCCGATAATTTAATATCGGAGCGAATGTCTGTCGTCTTGGCTAGCCTATTATTAGATTGGCCAACATTACTGTCAAGTCGCACTTCGTAATAATCAATGTAAGTATTCTCTACTGGGTCCCATGCAGCGGTGATCGTCTTACCGATTGTTACTACACCACGAGCCGGTGCTTTAGGTGTAGCCACACTCTCAGACGATACAGTTGCAGTAATACTAGCCTCAGCCTTACCACTTTCATTACCAGATGTATCAACGGCTGATAGCTTGAATTGGTAATTGCCAGTATTAGGAATGAAGTACGAGTACGATGTACCACCTATGTGCTTAATCAAAACTACATCGTTACCATCATACAGTGTGTATCCGTGAAGGTCAGCCTCTGTATTAGGTTCCCATGATAAGTGAAGCACGCTACTATTGACTGCATCCTGAGTCACTTTAAAGCCTTTAGGCGTTGCCGGTGGTATTTCCTTGCCGGTCACATACACTGCACGTTCTACACCTTCATACGCAGCACCTACGTTATTTGTACATACAATCTTAACGTCATAGTTAACGTCAGTTGCTACACTCGGAATGGTTACGCTAGTAGCGCTACCGTCCAATACCTTGAACTGTTGCCACTCCTTGGCAGTAACAGGCTTGTAATATACTATGATATTCTTGGCCACCTTATCTCGAGGCAGTTGCCATGTACCATTGATATCACAGAGTACAGTACCGTCCTTTAAGGTCTTAACATCAGTAAGTAATACTAAGTTAACAACCTTAATTACATCAGACTTTGTTGTGTAGTCGATGATAGGTACTGCGCCATCATCACCTGCGTATAACTCTGGGTAGTACTCGATACAAGATATCTTGCGTGTCATTTCAGAGTTAGACTTACTAATGGATAATACCCTAAACGGCTTAGCTTCTTTTGTGGCTTCGCCATAAGTGTATAGATCATCAGTTTGGATAACTACACTCTTAGCAAGAGTTAATGTATTACCGCTGGCACTAGCCACGTCATAAGATTCTAATGCATCTGTAGTAGCGTTACGGACCATAAGTCGATATGTCTTACCTTGCTCGAATGTAACCTCTCTATCAAGCACCACATTATTGCCATTAGCCGATACTATACGGCCACCTTGCCCCCAGTCTGTCACATCGTGTTGTAATAGGATTACATCCCCTATTGTGCACGCTATGGCGTCTGTAAAAGCTTCGAAGGTACAAGTACGCACCTCGTACTTATTCGCTCTTAGGTAGTGTTTAGCGTAATTGTAGGCTTGGTCTACGTCCACACATCCCATAAGTTCGACTTGCGTTGGACTAGTAAGGGATGTAGTCACGTCATATTCTTCGCTGAATACAGGAAGTACGTCACGCTCATAGTCCTTAGCTTTATTAAGGAAGGACACCTCGATAGCATTTGCCCTAGATGATGTGGCTTGGAATTCCTCCATAAACGAGTCCATCTTAATATTGCCTACAGTAAACAACTGAGTAGGTGTAGCAGCGTAATCATAAATACAACTGAACCGAGTACCTAAAGGTATTACCTTACCTCTACCTACATTCTCAGCATATTTGAGTGCATCCCATGCTTGGCTAGCACTGTCATAAATGTAGTTAAATGTAATATGTTTTTCTTCGCATTTATCAGCCCATGCCTTAAATGCGTCATATACGAAGCGCTCACGAGGAGCACCTTTAACTACATACTCATCGCCAATCTTACGGCAATGGTGAAGGATATCGTAACAAGCCCATGCGGGATTATCAGCCGGTTTAGACTCATACGCTCCGGTGTATGTATTAAATACCCATACTGTTTTACGCTCTTGTATCCAAGTTGCGTTTGGATCATTACCATTTAATTGGTCAGTAGCTAGTGCCTTAATACCGATAAGCACCTTGCCAGGATGAATGAAGTCATCATATACAATCTGAGTTAACTGTGACCAGTACACTTTGTTCACATGGCGGTTAGAGTTGCCGTCTTTATGTGCACATCGCATACGGACTTCGTACTGTCCTGGTTCTTTCACATCGAACCGGAACACACGATAGATAGCTTTATTTGAACTATCCTTGATAACACCAGTATATTGGCTATTATCGATAGTCGTTTTAGAATGGCTAAATAGCCGATACCATTTACCGTCTTTATTTTCAACCATACCATCTTGGCCACCATTATTACTCAATGGTAGTGGTATCCATTCAGCGGACCCCACTTTACGATAGCCACCTTCAATAGTGACTGACGTTTCACTTAAACCGCCTTGGTCATTAGAGTAATACAAACCATTAGGTAGTGATAAAGTCACCTCTAACGCAGTAGATAAATTACCTCGCGTTTGATGGATAGACCAATCATTCGTAAGCTCATACGTCAATGGCTGGTCAGCGTAGTTATCGTTGAAGTTGGGGATAACTGTTTGGTCATTTGTACCGAGTCTAATATCAACCTGTACATCCTTATAGTTACCTACAGGGTTACCATTTAATTTGATATTAGATATAGAATCGATAGGACCTTCACCGGCGCAGTATAGCAAGTTAAGATACTGCTTACTTCCATCGCTCGTTACGTGGCGAGAAATAAGCATACCGGCACTTTTACACTTACCATATGTAATAGCTAACGGATGACCTTGACCAACGATAGTCTGTGCTCCTTGCCAACCATAGGTAGCGGACTGCTCTGTATTAGAGCTATCTGTCTTAGGTGCAGTTAGTTTAGATATAATCGTATTACCAATCATACCGATAGCCATTGCTGCCAACGTCCGACCTAATACGCTAGTAATACCAAACACCGCACCGGAGGCAATACCTGCGGTTGCAATAGAGAGACCGATAGATAAAAGGATACCAAGCACTTGCTTTTCAAGTTTAGGTAGTACCACTACATAGGCTTCGTCGGTAGGTGATGCGGTATCATCTACTAACTCGCCATTAATGGAGTACACCCATTCACCTGGTTCAGTGAAATATTGGTTAAGCTTCTTACCTTCAACAAAAGGCACAAGAGTCTCTTGTCTAGTGGTAAGGTCGAATGGATTTCGAGCAATTACTAATCTAATCATTTTGAGCCTCCTTGTGCCTGTACACTCCTAATATACGTTTTCTTAATCTGTCCATTGGTACGATACATACCCCCGCATATTCGGTAGAATGTATCATCTTCCCTTCGCCGACATATACTGCGATATGATCAGCGTTATTACTGTAGAGGTTCATGACAATTATGTCCCCTACTTCCGGTTCCTTGACTTCGTGCCAGGGCGAGTTCATATCTGGCCAATACGTTGCGTATGGCTCAAGTTGAACACCGGCTCTCTTGTACACCTCTACCACAAGCTCCCAACAAGGCAACTCTTTCCACGGAGTACCTACTAGGTTATTTAGAGTTAGATGCATATAATCCCCCTTGTGGTATTGTTGGCTCACCGCCAAATCTAACGCTGTTATTTAACTCACGACAGCGTTTTAGAGTTTTGTTACATGATTGTGCGTACCCTTGGTATCCGCACTCTACAGACTTAAATTTGAAAGGACAATAGTCTTTCATCACTCGAACAGGTGGGAACCTACGAGAGAATGAGAAGTCTGTACCTAATGTGAACACTACCCAGTCTGCTTTAGATTGGGACGCATTAATGATAAACGTTTCTTCTAGTTCAATGATGTCCGGTAAGTTAGTATTAAATATTCGAATATTGACCTCACAATCTGTGAGGCCTTTATTCTTTTCTACTAACCGTTGGATAGTACCGGTTACATTCGCCACAGAGAGTTTAACGTTAGGCATCTGCTTAGTGTCCTCATTGATGTCTTCCAGCTTAAATGGGAACGCCGTATACTGCTTGCCACCTAATGTCAAATCCTCTGTGTTATTCACCAGAAGGATATTGCCTTCAGGGTGGTGTAGCTCAATAGCCATTACCCATGCTCCAGTGGAGGATATCTTATTCTTTTCGATGATTGATGCAGTCGATAACGTTAACATCTAAGCCTCCTGTAACTGAATAGAACCTGTCCATATCCCGTAGTCACTAGCTGAAAAATGGAGTTGGTCAGCGAACCTTACTCTAATCTTGGCCAGTGTTTCAGGGTGTGTCCAAAGGAATATCTCTGCAGTATTAACCTGGTCAAAGAAATTCCTTAGCTTAATATATTCCGAAGTCGGTATCTTATAATTGACTGAATACGATCGTAATGCTTTTGTAGTTTTGCGATGGGTTAGCATCGTCATGTTTTCCACCTGAGCCTTACGACTCACATCAGGTGTTGTTTCATCGATAGGGTATATCGGATATCTTATGTTTGGGAATTCTAACATACGCTATACTGCGGCCGCCTTAATGGCGTCACGCATACCTCCTTTGTTTGTCATAAGACTAGATACTACTACATCAACTATCATTTGTTCGCCATCGAACTTAGTTTCTTGCTGTTGGCTATCAAGCTGTTCGCCAGATTGATTTATGATATTGACAACTACTTTGTTCGCTCCTTCACCGCCAATCATCTTACGTGTTTGGCTAGCATTGTAAATACGATGTGAGGAGTTGAACTGTAAGAGCTCTGGACCATTCTCACCAACTAATGTCATCCCTGCTGGAGCAATACCACCGCTTGCAAACTTACCGAAGTTATTGCCTGTAAATGCGGAACTGAAAGAACCGCCACTAGCAAACGAGGATACGTTACCACGACCCGTACCTATAGCACCGAGACCGCTTACTACACCACCAAATACGCTTTGTAGTTTAGGCTGTATGTACTGTTGGAATGATAGGTTAACAAGCATTTTGAGGATGCTATTAGTAATATCCTTGAAGATATTCTTAAGCCCCTTACCGAATGACTCAGCACCTGTTGCGATGTTTTCCAAGTGAGTTGTAAATGAGGAGTTAATACTGCTCATCGTACTATCAAAAGTAGACTTCGCTAGGTCACCATAGTTAGTCACTTGTTGGTTGTACTGTCTAGCGCCTTCTGCTAGGCTAGTACGCAAGTTACGTCCTGCGGCTTCCCATAATTTTTGTTGAGCTTCAACTAAATTCTTTTCAATCTGTAAACGTTGTGTAGCACTTAATTGAGCTTCATTAAGTTCAGACTGTGCATAAGAGATGTAAGACTTAAGCGACTCATCAAGTACTTTATCTGCATCCTCTTGAGATACACGGCCAAGCTTCACTAAGTTAGACTGCTTATCCACATCTTCATTAAGTTGCGTATAAGCTAATTCACGAATTTTCTGATTAGTTTCCGCCGTAAGCTTTAACTTCTCAGCATTAGCTTTCTTCTCAGCTAATGTCTTATCACCAACGGCTTTTGTATACTCACGAATGTTATCGTCAATCTGCGCTTGTTGAGCTTCAGATTCAGCCTTGATAAGTTGCAAGCGATCGCCTGTACGTTCAAGGTCTAATTTGACGATATCTTCATTCATTTTACGTACACGGATTTTTTGATTACGGTCAGCTTCAGCTAGTTTCTTTTGGTATACTTCCTCATTCTTAGCCTTAGCTTCCGCTACAAGGTTGGAATCTGCAAGTGCTTTAGCATTAGCATTTTTGAGCGCATCATTAGAAGCACCAGTAGGAACACTCCCACCATAAGCCCTAGCATATAGTGCAGTATCTACATAGCCTGTTGCAGTCCCAAAGTCACCTTCAATAGAGCTAGATTGAAGTACTTGTCCAGGACCTCTACCACCAGGTCCATGAGAGTTTGCGCCAGTATAGCCACCATTACCATCAGCAATAACTACATGGTTATCGCCAAGTACAACTACACCATCACCTGCTTTAGGTACGTATCCATCGCCTACATCATGCCACGCTCCTACAGCTCTAGCATCACGCATAATATCAGGAACATATCTAGGAGTGCTAACACCAAACGATTCTCTAATACTATCGGCAAATAATTTACCACAGTCTGTAGCCCAATCGCCGTCTGCACCTAGTGAATAAGGCTTGCCTAATTGAGCATTAGCAGCCGCTAATACACTTGATGCTTCTCCAGTGCCACCGCCACCATTTAAGCCTGCAGCAGAACGAATGATGTCACGAATATTCTTATTATTCGTTTCATATTGATTCTTAGCGTTGAGCTTATCGATTTCATATTGGCTACCGTCAATCTCTAAAGATTGAAGTGTAAGACTACGGATAAGCTCGTTAAGACGCTCTACAGAACTTGCCAATTTCTCGGCCGCTTGTTCTGCCTTCTTTGCCGCTGCCTCTTGGGCTTTGGCTGCCTTACCTGCTTCCTCATTAGCCTTATTGATAGCTTCATTATTAGTAAGACCGTTCTTAGCGTTCTCGATTTCTTGCTCCATCTTAGCTTGCTCTTCGTCGGCTTTTTTCTTCGCAGCATCTGCCGCTTCCTTAGCCTTAATTGCAGCATCGATTTGGGCGCCTTCTTCTTTAGTTGCTAAGCGATCGTTCTTAATGAGTCCGAAGAACGCACTATCTTCTACCCAGTACCGGCCATCTTTATTTGCCATATAGGCTTCGTTAGTACCAGGTGCGTTTAAGTTCTTATGAGCTCTAAGACCATTAACATCAACACCTAGGTCTGTACCTGCGGTCTTAGATGCATATACCGCCCCATATATACTCTTAGCTGCGAGTCCCGCTACGGTTGCTAATGTAAGCCAAGGTCCGGCTGCTGCTATAGTAGCCAATCTCATGAACTTCAATGCACTTGTAACGGATTGAATACCTGTGATTACTATACTTGCTTCTAAGCCAAATTTAATAAGGCCTGAAATAGCCTCCTTTTGTTCTGTGGCTAGATTGCTATAAGACTTCGTTAAATTGATTGCACCTTGTGCATATTCCATAACGACAGGTAGTAATTCTTGGCCAATCATAATAGCCAGTCTCTTGCCTGTCTGCTCCATATCTTTTAACTGACGATTAAAGGATGCGGACTTTTGAGCCGCTTCATCATTGATGATAAGCCCCATTGCTCTAGCACGGTCTTCGACTTGCTTCATTGCCTCAGCGGACAGATTCAGCATGCCGTGAAGTTGGTAACCTGTTTTACCAAACAGTTCCATTTCAACCCGTGTCTTTTCGGCGCCGTCTTTCATGTTCCGTAATCGGTCTTGGATAATAGAGAATACTTCAAGTGTATTTTTACCTTGAATCTGATCAATGCTAATACCTAACCGGCTGAACATGTCAGTAGCTAGTTTACCTTCTGCGGATGCGACTTGCATTTTATCTTGAGCGTTAGATACAGCCTTCGCAAATTTAGCGAACGCTACAGTACTAACGTCAGTAGCCACACCCATATAGTTCGCAACGGAGAGGAATGTACTTGCTTGCTCAGCAGTTGCACCTGTTAAGGATTGCATTTTCTTTACTGACAAATTCCAAGCTAGTGCCTCTTTTGCGAGTTTTGAACCTAGACCGGCAATACCGGCACCCGCACCAATGGCAAATAATTCATTCTTTAACTTTGAAAGCTCTGCAACTGTTCCCTTAGAGGTAGCGGCGATTTTCTCTAAACCGGCTTGAGCATTCTTATCGGTCAGTTGCACTATGATATCTACTACATTATTCGACATCCTTATTCATCGCCTCCATTTCTAATCCCTCCAATATCCACATAAGACTAAATAACATCGGATTTAGGTTAATGTTATTAATCTCTGCCACTGTACGTATAGCCGGATAATCAAATCCTGCTAGCCCTCCTGTGTGATATATGCGTTGACTGCGTGATAGGGTATACAGTTTCATAGCCAATTTTGTACCAAATAATAGGTGTGGAGGATTGTATTCACACTCTAAGCAGTCGAAGGACTGCCGGGTGGCGGATTGTAACTCCCTACACCCTTGGCAATACTTCGGACGGTCAGAGGACATCCACCCCCACACCTCTTTTAGTTTTTTTCTGTATCGTCTTGTACCTGGAATGTCGCTGTGATAACTTTGCCGGCAAAGTCCATAGCTTCCTTATCAGATACAGTATTAAGGTCCTCATCACTGAGGCCATATACATCCATCAAAATGAACCTCATAATGTCACGGCTACGAATGATACCTGCTAGTTGATCATCTTCTTCGACTGGACAATATACGAAGTCCAATCCTGCTTTAATCAACATTTCACGTTCAGACCATGTGAGGGCTCTTGCTTTTAGTTCCTTACCTTGAATCTTCATACCTACCTCCTATTAATATGCTGCTTGTGTATTAGTTAATTCGAATAGCACGGCAGACGCCTCAGCATCATCGCCGTAGTATGCCTTGAATGGCATTTCGATGTTAACGCCTTTAGGGCCATCGATACCTGGGGAGTTACGTTCGTAAATCAATTCAGGTAATTTGATAACCAAGGAGTTATCACCTTTGGTGAGTGTCAATTCAAGGCTAGATTCTGTACCATTTACGGCTTTGTTCAATAGGTCCATGTTTTGGAAGAACGCTTTCAATGTACCGGATACACCGACGATACCTGTATCAATATAGGTACGGAATCCTTTATTACCGATAGCGTAGGAATCACCATCCAAGCCGAAATCAATGTTAAGGCTTAGAGACAATACGTTAGCTACTGTCACGCCACCTTCTTTGATTGTGGCTTCAAGGTTTTCAAACGGTGTAAATGCAATTTGAGTAGGTGCTGTATCAAATGGCACTGCCGCCATTGTTTCCTTACAGCCCATTACGTCGATAGTGGCTGTTAACTCGGAGTCACCACCAAAGTTAAGCGCCATTTTGTTCATGCGAACGCCACTAAATTGTTGATATGTGCTGATATCCTTATAGCCTTGCTCGAATGTAGCGGATGGCATATCCGGACCGATTTTGAACACGTGTTTATGTGTAGTTCCTGCCCCGGCTGTAGAAGTTGGAGCGCCAAAGGCTAATTTCAACCAATAGCCGAATCCGATTACATCGACTGGTGGTGTAATACTGCCGGATGCATCGATGTTACCACGGCTAGGTGCCGCAGGATTACGTGTACCACGAATTACATTAGAATCATTTAGATTTTGACTTGCTTTTAGAGAGGAACTAATGATTGGCATAACCACGCCACCGGTGGACGGTGTAACACCAAAGTCAGTTTCAAAAGCCATTGTTAATTTGGATTGTGCGCCTTGCGCACGTTTAGCTACTGCCATGTTATCCTCCTATTAATATTCAACGTGACCGCCGATTACGTGCGGTATTTCTATTGTGAATGTGGCCTTTCCTGGATACACAGGGCGCCACGATACATTATCCGTTTCATAGTCAATGTTAATGACTGGATAATTAGGGTTGACGGCCATAATACATTCAATGAGTAGCTGGCCAAGTTCATCGGTTTCAAAGGCCCCTGTATAGGTAATGACACGGCCATTACGCTCCGCGTCCTTCCGATGTACGCCCCATACGAGTTGGAGTGTATACGAATACGAATCTGCGAGCCCTTCAGACTTACTATCCATAAGGACGATAACGCATGGGCAATCCTCCTCGAGGGGAGCGCCTGCGTCGTCGTAACCTACGAATATGGATAGGTCCTTACCGTACTTCTCTTTACAGAACTCATTGATATGATCATTATCCTTAATAGCCTCAACCCAGCGATTCGCAATCACTGCGAGTGGAATTGTCTGCATAGCTACCTCACTTTGTATACTCGATTACTGGAGCCCCATGAGGTATTACCGAGTGCGTACTCACCGATTTTCTTTTCAAGGAATGGTACGAGTTTTGGCTGAAGCGCGGTTCTCATTGGCCCGAAGGTTTCACGAGGTCTAATGGTGAAAGTGGTTTTCCCCTTGGCCAACTGGAACCCATGCGCGAATAATTTCTTACGCATGTTCTCGGTTATTTCCTTGGTGTAGCCCTTCTCTATCTGTTCCCCTAATTTCTTTGCAGAATTAGATAGCCATCCAACTTTGACCGATTCAGACTTAGCGTCGTACTGGTATCCTACGGCTCGGTACATTTTGCCAAGAGGCGTATATCCAACTGTGCCGGCTTTTACACCACTCGCAATAAGTTCATCACGAGACTTATGTGTCCATCCCTCTCGGTCAGCCTTACCGCCTTTCCGATAGGCTCTTCGAACTTTAGCGCCGAATGCTGCTTCGAGTTGTGCCCGCATAGCCGGTGGCATAAAGCTAGCATATTTCTTACCGCCTGGCGCTCCGGATTTAATGCCTTCCTTGATGGCCTTGGACATCATGAAGCCCATCGACTTCATCGCCTTACGCATCCAATCGGGTTTCGTTTTAGCAATAAATTCGAGATACGGTGTAGCCCCATCATTAATAGTGATAGGCTCATTACTCATGGTCTCACCGTCCTTACGTTGGCCACGATTTCTAGGCAGTGCATCTTATCGTCGCTATCGGAGATATGATCCACATACCACTTCTTGCCATGGATGTAGATTTCATCCTTCGTCTTAGGGAGTGGTATATCCTTAACACGCACCCAAATTTTAGCCTTATCAGCTAATCCGGTTACGAATCCAGAACCCTTACCATCGTACTCACCGATTTCCACGCTCGCCTTGATGGTCTTACCTTCATATGTGATTTTCTCACCAAATGCCCCCAGGAGGACGTTTTCATCGTATGTATACATATTTGTACCTCATAGGTTTAACGGGGGCGTATGGCCCCCGTCATCCTTATAATATGGCTATTATTATGCGCCAACTTTGACAGCTTGCACGAGCATAACAGTAACAGTATCTTGCGTAGCAGTTTTAGGCGCTACTGCGATACCCAATGGTTTACCACCAGTTTTAACAGCTTTGTCTGTATCAAAGTTAACTACGTCGCCGACTGCAAAAGTATCAGTTTTATTAGCTGTTACTTTGAATACGCCGGTTACTTTAATGGCGCCAACTTCACCGACTTTTAAATCTGTGATAGCCACACCGTGAAGTGCGCCTGCTTCTACGATATTACCGGCTTTGACTTCTGCAGTTGCAGTAATGTCAATGCGGTCGGTTTCTTGTACGAATTGTGTCATCATATATCGTTACCCCCCTAATTATTTACCAGCATTTTTGTAAAGACCACGGAAGTCAAGCGCACGTACGCCTACGTCCAATGCAACTTTATATTCGATACCATCTACATCGAAGCCTTGACGAGTTTCTAAGCGTGGAGCTTCTACACCGTTCAAGAATGTAGTTTCAATAGTATCGTGTTGAGTTGCATCCGCTACTAAGTACCATGCGTCTGGATTAGTGATTTCTGCATCAGCGATAACAGTGAATCGACCTTTATATGGGTTAAACACACCGGAGTTAATTCCTGCCACGTCTGCGGTGGAGTTCATGAGTTGGTATGCTACCATTTCAAGTTCAGGTGGAACGATTAAGTATTTAGGTGTGATGTTAAGTGTAGCGGTACCTTGGATACCCTTTTGACGGCGCATAGCAGTTACTGCTTTAGCAATAGCTTTTACGCTTAAGGCTTCACCAGTTGTCGCAACATTACCGTGTTTGCTATGGAACAATGTAACGCCATCTTCCATTTCTACGTTACCTGTCAATTGTGCGTATACCATTTTGTTAACCAAACGTTTAGCCGCGGAGCCAAAACGAGTTGCGATAGCGGAGAACATACCAAGGTCATCGTTGATGATAGCTTGACGCGTTAAGCTGAACAATTTGCCGTAAGTAGCAACTTTAGTACGTGCGGAAGTTTCACCGAACGTCATAGCTTTGAATTGGCTACCTTCTGGAACTAATTCCAAGTCACCTGCTTCAGATAATGCTACGCGTGTAGCTTCCTTGAAGTCGCGGTTAGAGCCTTTACCTGCCCATAATTGGTAAGTAGTTTCTGCTTCATTAAAGCCGTTCATTACGGATTTATTTGCCAAGTTGGACATGATAGCAGGGAATGTGGATGTGGAGTTAATAGCTTCACGAGCCAATTCCAAATTATCGCCAAAGTTAGCACGAAGGCCTTCACGTTGTAATGCTTCACGTGCTAATTCAACTAAGGAATGTGCACGTAATTCGTTAGCACCTGGTGCCGGTTCAGCTACTTGAATACCTGCCGCCATTAATACTGCATCTTGTGCAGCTGCGCGGAATTTATCGGATTCAGATTCGCCCATTTTAACGGACACGCCTGCGTTACGTGCACGTAATTGGTCCATTACCATTGCACGTGCTTCGTCAACGGATTTGCCCAATACGATTGCTTCGTCTGCGCCTTCTACATCGAAGTCGCGGAACATAGCTGTAATTTCGGAAGTACGTTTACGTTCTTCTTCCATAGCTTTAGCTAATTGTTCCTTTGTGATACCGCCTTCAACTGGAGCGGATTTCACTTCTGGAGTTTCAGTCAATTTTTCTTTTTCATCCATACCTTCGTTTTCCTCCTGTGTGTCAATACTTGTATGAATTTGAATATCATCTGCACTGCGCCCTACGCCGACCGTAGGGTCTGCAGGTACGGATACAATGCTGATTTCTAAAGGTTCCCAATCTGTGATGACGTATGCCGGGCCTGTGAAACGGCCATTCGTGGATGTAGTACTATCATCTTCTAACACTTCATAGCGTTTAATAGAGTATCCAACGCTAACACCTTGAAGCGTACCGGATTGGACTTTCTTAAATATGGCGTCGGATTGTTCATCTTCATCAAAGCGTACTAACGCTTTACCTCGATTATCTTCAATCCACACCTTTTCGATGTGCCCCACGACCGCATCACGATCATGGTTAAATAGCACGGTGCCTAAGCCATCGTTAAATCTATCGAGATTGATACATTCTTCATCATGGCAAAGGATTTCATCGCCGAACCAACGGCCATACGGCGTTTCGGAGGAGAAGGAAAGTTCTACCGTCCGATTGTCGGAGTCGACTTGGTCAATCGTAGATTCACGGCAATAGTTACCTTGAACGCTACGTTTTGCATTTTCGTCCATTGCTAGCCATCAGCTCCTTCCTGTGTTTGTTGGACGTTATCGTCACTATCTGGGTCCATCAATGGTTGCAACTCACTGGAATAATCTAGTAACACCCCGAGCTCCTTGGCTCTATCCTGTTCGAGTTTCCGCTGTTCAAGAACTTCCTCCCAATCACGCCCAGATGCTGCGCACACATCCTCTAAGGTTGTAAGGCCGGACTTGATAGCTTCCTTATTGGCAGATACTTCCTTCACTGGGTCTATCCACGACCAACCTGGTGCAAGCCAAGAGACTTCCTGGTACTTGTCTTTGTTCGCTAAGTAGTCAGCTGGTAGTTCACCGGCTAGGTATAGCGCATCAATAAAGGCTTTCCAAATCGGCATGCAAAAGTGTGCGATAACAAATTCTTGCCATTGTCGGAAGGTCTTTTGGTCCTCTAACAGATTTTGCCTTGCTGCGGAGAAGTTACCTGATATATTACGAGCCACGATATCCGCGCTCATTCCTAGACCGGAGGATATTCTCCGTGTCTGAGTTGCCGAGTATTCACTGGCAGTCCCTGCATTACGTTTAGGGTCTGCGAACTCAATCGATTCACCAGGGCTAAGGTGTCTAACCATGCCTGGTGCTAATGTCATGTTAGGCCGTCCTTTACTATCCCGTTGTAGCATCGCCGTTTGACGTGCTGAATTTTGAGACGTTATGAACGCACTATAACATGCTGATACACGTGCAGCAATTAAGTCTGCGTCCATGTATTCGTCAATATCATGAATACGTCGAAGGACTAACGCCAGGTGGCTCATCCCTCTAAGCTGAGAGGTACGAGTAGGCTTGAATAATAAGAACGCCTGGTTAGTGGTTAACCGTAATGCGTCGAAACTGCGTAACCCCATTGGATCGCTTTGATATACGTGATACGCAACTGGTCTCCCATATTCGTTAACCTCCACGCCGTTGATGATGTTATTCTTGCCATTTTGTAGGCTAACCGATCCGATATTCTCTGCTTCAATCAATTGGATTGATAACGGAAGGTATTCGCCTTGTGCGGTTTTGTTGACTAGAATTTCGCCATCATACAGCATCCGTCGTAGTGCGATAGATTGCAATTCGTAAAAGTTAGACAGGCCTCGGACATCCGCGTTTTCAGCGTCAGTCCATTTGTCCCAAGCCTTTTCTATTTTGTTGTTAAGGTTTGTATTTAACTTACCTTTACCACTTCTTACCTTCGCCTGCGGCTTAATTCCAACGCCGATTACATTACGGATCAGCGCCGTAACTACAGACTCTGCTAAGTCGCTGTTCATTTCAGCTGCACGAGCTCGACCTCGAATAAGGTCACGTGCGCCGGTGGCCAACTGTTCGGCGGTGCCATAAGCAGGTTGCCAGTCACTACTCAATCGGTCCATTGACGCCGCATCATATTGACGGATAGCCTCTCGTGCTGCGATACGATTAAGCGCCCTTTCAGGGCTAACCCAACCGATTACCTTATCTAAGATATTCATCGTCCACCCCATGTCACGTATGCATCACTCTGGAAGCCGTTTGCTTCCTCATGAACCCGTTGCATTAACGTTTGTTCTCGTGCATATAACACAGGAAGGTCAATCGCTTTGAACCGCTTACCGCCAATCTGTAACTCAGAATATCCTTTTGTTTCGATATCCTCGATGACTTCACGGATACGGTCCAATTGTTCGTTTACATCGCTCATGGTTCACCTCCTTATCTAAACCAATGGTTCGTATTTCCCATTCCGACGCCGTAGTCGATATCCTCGGTTACGGAATTGGATTCTTCATACTCTTCGGGTTCGGTTAAATACTTCACCCCTGCAATATCTGCAACTGCAGCATTGTATGTACATGTATCTAGCAAGTGATTCGTAGGGTGCCCGGTGAGTGGTTTCCACTGCACAGTTACTTCACCCGTTTTCACGTTGCGGATTTCTTGTTTTTCTTCCGACCGAAGATGGTCGGTATATTCCTGTGGACAATCCTTGAACAGATGGATTGTGCCTACCTCATCAGTTGGCCGTACCATCCGCACAAATATGAAGTCCTTCCAGTAGTCCGTATTAAGGACGTACAATTTCAGGCCACCGATAACGCCCTTCTCAACGCTAGACATTGAGTATGGCGCTGTTAGTGTCTTATGATTGGATGAACCTTTTAACGGAATACATATTTCAGGGAACCTTGCACAAAATTGGTACACCTCATCAGTTCTGAAGCCTGAGTCAATGCCCGCCTTCATCACCTGTCTAGGTTCGCCGTATTCTGTCGGATATTCCCTGTTGACTATGATCTCCTCTAGGTCATCCCATGTACTGGCTTGGCCGTAATCGATGAGATAGGACTTCACTCCTGGCGCATAGGCCCTAACCTCCCACCAGAAGTGGTCAAGCTGTACGTCAACGCTAGCGATAAGTAGCGTTGCCTTATCTGGTACTACGCCACGCTCATAGGTTGATTCCGTGAATTGTAGCGTTTGTGTGCTTTTCGTCTTAGCACTTCGCCAAGGTTCAGCTAGCCAAGAGTTGATAAAGTTCATAAGTTGGTCCGGGAAGTCTTTTGATGTAAAGAACTCGTACGCAACTTTTCCAAAGGCTATCCATGGCGAATACAAGGACGATAAGTGGTAGCCAACCGAACGCACTCGACAATCGGGCTCGTTTTCGGTTCGCCATTCTCCGTTACGGAGCATATCCATTTTGTGCTTATCGTGTATCGCTTTCTTACAGTGCACGCATTCATAATAGGCGGTGTCCCTGATGCGGTCCTTATTGCCTTTAGCCTCATCGGGCCATTTAATCTGTTTGAACACGAGCTTTTGATACTCACCACAGTGTGGGCACGGTACGTAGTACTCTTTCTGCGCGTGAGCTTGCTTGAAAGCGGTCCAGATATTGCCATTTTCAACTGTTGGAGTTGATACCATCACGTGTTTGGCATCAACGAACGTTTTAGTACGTTCCGTTGCCAACTTAATTGGATTGGCTTCCTTGCCGGAGAATACTGGGTACTTATCAACTTCATCGAAGAACACATACTTGATAGCCCTTGACGCTAGACTCGATGGAGAGTTAGCACCGGACAATACCAGGTAGTTCCCTGTGTTGAAGTTGAGTTCTAACTTTGAACTTTCGTTTTCGTTGTACATTTCAGCCAATGGCTCTGTGTTCTTGATCATTGGCTCAACACGTTTATCGCTATTAAATTTTGCTAACGTATCTGTTGGATAGACCATCATTACTGGTGCCTTAGATTGATGCAGCGCGAACCCTATCATGTTGAGCTCAGCTTCGGTCTTACCAATCTGCGCACCAAAGCACAGTACAATCGATTCAATCAGATTGTTATTGAACATATCCATAGGCTCTCGTAAGTATGGAGTGCGGTGCGTGTGCCAGGGTCCGGGTTCTGCACTAGTGCTTGGGAGTACTCTGAACTTATCGGCCCATGTGGAAACGGTGTACCGCTCCGGAGGCTTGAAAGCTGCGAGCTCTTGCGCTGTCCACGTAAACGAAGTACTAGAATCGTGCGATGAATTGTAATGACATTGTTTATTCGGATTCTTTGAATTTTTAGAATTATTTTTTCGTCGTTTTCGTGTAGACGCCGTCGCGCGCGTAGCTTTCGAGGTACTCGTTGACACACTCATTCACCGTCCTCTCTACAATCACCCTTGTTTCTGCATCTGGAAATTCTTTGCTAACCGCTTTGGGTAACAGCCCAAGGGATGATTTCAATTCATTGACGCGTCCAGTCCATTCACGAGTTACATCCTCGACGGCAATATACTGGCCTTCAAGAACTTCGTTCATTCGCTTTTCGCGTTTTGCTTTGGCTTCCTTATAGTCCGCTTCAGCTTCAAGTTTTCGTTGAGCAGCGGATTTCGTTCCATCCTTATCCTTGGACATGCCAAGCCACACAAGAACTTCGCGAACGTTCCACCAACCCGTTGCCACCTTCGGCATACCTGCGCGATTGTGGCGTGATATCATTTCCGGACCGAGGTCCAAGATTTGGCAGAGCACTTTTGTGGTGACAATGATCTCGCCATTGTCATCGAACTTGACTTTGGGTCTTTCCGTGGCCATTTTGGACCTCCTTCCGTAAGTGTCTATTGGTAGGGTACTTTCTACTTGAAAAAATTTTTCACGTGCGGACAAACATCGCGCGGAGGCGACCACCGGCGATTTTCCGTCGGGGGAGTACCTTTTTATTTCAAAAATTTTAAAAATAATTTCAATTCTATTTAGGGTATTTCTTTTCTAATTAAAGCTAACAAAAAGGACTACGCGGTTGTTCGTAGTCCTCAATGCTTCGCTTCATGTTTGGGCTACTGCCCAGGAGAGAAGTGTAAGTACATGAAAGGTATCACTATGAACTACCCTACAGTGCGTGGACACGGCGCTCGTTTCCGTATCCACACCCATAAGGTACCACAAAGTGCAACTATCATTTCATATCATATTTTAGAAATTTTCAAAAAGTTTGCAAAAAGACTTGACAGCCATCTTCCTTATGCGGTAGACCTGTGGCTCGCTGTAATGCATCGCCTCAATGACGTCCTTCATACCAAGGCCAAAGTAGTAGCGATATTCAAGGAATGTACGCTCACAATCGCTCGGCACTTGATGGATGATAGCCCATAGTTCATATCGTTCCCTTGATAGTCGCCTTGACTCTTCAAGCAAATCACGATACGCCGTCTTGAGATTTAACTGTTGCTCATCAGTGATAGGGTACTCACTTCGTGCTTCTTGCTCCAGACGTTGCAAGTGTGACTCGACGTCAGTTAATCGTCTATGGCTATCCATCAGCCTTTGCAGTTTTCTTATCCCAGGATGTGCCCCCTTACTCGTACGTTTGCCCATACGTTCACATCCTATCAATACTATCCTGTGTCATATGTAATCCATCCCTTCTACAATTTTGTACAGCTCATCGACTTCATCCTCTATTGCTTCCAATGTATCGGTAGCTTCATCCCAACGCTCGTCATGATACCAAGGATACGAATATGTCTTATCATCGAACTGGTCATTACCAGCTTCCTTATATTCACGAATGACGTCTTCGCTTCGTACATACGCCATCTCGTACTGTTCCTCCAAGTAGTTAACATATCGAACAGTGATTATGTATAAGTCGTCCAGGTAATGCCCGTGGTCGTGTAGCAGTTTCTCGAAACTAGCACTGGTATGCATAGTCTACTCCCCGGTAATCCAACTTAAGAACACGCCTGCCTTCGCCAGGTCCTGAACTTCTTTCGCCGGATCCTTACGACCTGCTCGAAGGGAATACTTTAATGCGTTACCCTTACACCAACCTTTGAACTCTTCAGGCGTCAATACCGCACGAATGACGTCAACGCTCTCAACGGTTAGACCTGGCAAGGTGTAATGCTGTGGATGATGTACCGCATCGTTCATCGTAGCCGTTAGCGTGCCATCGACTATAGGCACACCGGTTGAAGGTTCTTCCGCTACTACCGTCTTAGACTCAATCTTGCCGTACTGCTTAGCTTTATCCTCATCAGTTGCTACCACTACTGTAGGCGTTGCTTTAGGCTCAGGCTCATGCTCAAAATGTCTCACCTTAACCGTTGCCTTTGATTCATGTTTCAATGCTTCTCGACATTCCGGACAATTGACAGCAGGTCGACCTTTGCCAGTTTGTTCGAACTCCTTACCACACACCTTACAGGTAGTCATCATAGGTGATGGTTCTGGTGTAGTAGGTGGCTCTTCTGTCTTTTTACTGTCTTTTACTGTCTCCGTTCTATCTTTGCCTTTAATGATACTCATGATATCGTTGAACCCTTCCTTACAGGTAGGGCACTCTTGCTCGTTGCCTTTAGCCTGGAATAGGCTTCCGCAGGTCTTACATATTCTGCTCATAGTGTTATCCTTTCTTTTTATCGCAACGTAAATAGTATTCTCGCTCATCCATAACCATGAAATCGGTCACGTGAAATGCTCCTTGCATGCACGTATCGAAATTAAACATTCGTATCTCATCGAATCCATCAATCGTAAATGGATTGTTATAAACCGGTTGCCATGGAGTTTTAGACAACTCTTTCGATATCGCGGAATATACTTGACGCCAAGTTATCACAGATATTCTAGCGCCGTCATTAATAAGGCCTTCCACATTTACACATGCATCTGATATTGGCATAACCAACCATCCTATTGGCTGATAGGATGTGGCCGGTTTAAATCTTCCCTGTACATACGCTAATAGTTTCTTCATAGTGTTATCCTTTCACATATTTATCAATCCGTGCCTTCAATGATTGAAGGACATATTCTTGTGCTTCGTCTTTCTTCTCAAGGGCTTCCATCATATCCTCGTCCCGTGTGCCTACGGATATAAGGTGATGGATGATTACCTTTTCATTTTGGCCTTGACGATGCAAACGCTTGTTCGCTTGTTGGTATAGCTCAAGACTCCAATTAAGCCCGAACCATATTACATGATTACCGCCGTCTTGTAAGTTTAGCCCATACGCTGTTGATGCGGGATGTGCTAGTAGTACGTCAATCTTGCCGGCGTTCCAATCGAACTCTTCATCGGCACCTTTTAACTCTCGTACACGCAGATCTGTTTTTGCTAACGCTTCCTTCAGCCGGGCACAGTCATGCTTAAAGTTATAGAACACTAACGCCGGCTTGCCGTGTAGTTGTTCAATAAGCTCCATGAAGGCTTCTATCTTACAATCATGAATTTCATGGACGTTACGCTCATCATCGTATACGGCACCGTTGGCTAACTGTTGGAGCTTGTTGGATAATGCGGCCGCACTCATGGCGGTGATTTCTTCATCCGCCCCAAACACTTCAAGGACAGCATCACGTTCCATGCTTTCATAGGCTTTCTTCGCCTTAGCATCCAATACCACTGGCACCGTATCATACACAATCGGTGGTAGGTCTAAGTAGTCGCTAGCCTTCATCGATATACATAATGGCGCTATCGCGGACATAATCGCATCATTGGTATTGGCCTTTGGCTTGTAGCTGTAGATCATATCACGGCCACGTTGGTCCGGATCAAAATAATGTTCCCTAAATGCGGTGTATGTCTTACCTAATGTTTGGCCACGGTCTAATAAGTAGACCTGGGCCCATAAGTCAATCAACCCATTTGGTGATGGTGTACCGGTTAATAGCACCATGCGGTTGATATGGTTGTACATATTCGATAAGTCCTTGAATCGTTTGGCACGATGAGATTTAAACGAACTCGACTCATCGACTACCACCATATCGAATGGCCATGCATTCTTGTAGTAACTAACTAGCCACGATACATTCTCACGATTGATGATGTAGATATCCGCCGGTGTATTTAGCGCTTGTATGCGTTTCTTTAATGGACCTAGCACTGTGGATATTCTAAGAATGCCAACGCCGTCCCATTTGGCCGCTTCACGTTGCCAGGTTGCTTCCGCTACTTTCTTAGGCGCTATGATAAGCACCTTCTTAACCTGGAAGTAGTTGTACTTCAACTGGTAAATAGCGGATAGCGTGATAATTGTCTTACCAAGGCCCATGTCAAGGAAGAGGCCTAGCTTATTTTGTTTTACGACCCTATCGATACAATACTTTTGATAGGGATGTGGATTAAATTTCACTATAGCCCCTCCTAATCCTTAACCGTGCATCCATATTTTGCCTTTTGCATTTTGTGACGGATTTTACGCACATTGCTCATAATATATGACTGCACATCGGTATCGTCATGATCCTTTGCCTTTTCGTATTTGCTCAATACTTTGTACAAGCTATACGATGGACACCGTCCATGGCATCCAGGTGTACGCCTGGTGCAGTTCTTACACGGAACTCTCGCCATGGATACCACCTTCATTCGTTAGGTAATCCTTAACGGCTTCAGGGCCGTAGAGGATGTAAACGGTCTGCAGTAGGCTCAATAGTTTCTTGCACTGCGCATCCTGTAATTGGCTTAATCGACCTCGGGTCGTTTTAAGCTCCACGAATTGGACTGTACCATCTGGCCATATCACAATCCGATCAGGCACCCCGACGTTGCCAGGCGATACAAACTTATACGCCTTACCGCCCAACTCTCTAACACCCCGAACGAGTTTCTGTTCGATTAGTTTTTCAAGCATCTATCACACCTCCATTTTGAGATTATCATTTACGCAAGGTAACAAAGTTACACTTTTTTTCTTTACATATAGATACCTGTTGGTAGGTGGGTAATCCGAACAGCGGACTCTGTCTTATTGATATGCTG